>Ga0209172_10000154_pt1 | contig 205607 bp, 157 predicted proteins | sample LarsenN4metaG_FD_184113 | JGI IMG/M metagenome (GOLD analysis project Ga0209172, IMG submission 184113) | Hot spring sediment bacterial and archeal communities from British Columbia, Canada, to study Microbial Dark Matter (Phase II) - Larsen... ... | reverse complement strand
AAGATTACACCCAGCATTTACTTTCTCCTCTGATGCTCCTGAGTATCCATCTGCCCTTCTCGGTTATGCTTGCGCTCTCTCTCCCATTGCTCTTATTATCCAGCTACTAGTCACCTTGACAGGGCTAGGGTGTAGGGGTATAGGGGTGTAGGGGTGTAGGGGTGTAGGGGTGTAGGGGAGATTTAAATCAGTAAACATTCATCAAGTGATTGGTAACTAATAACTGAATAAATCATAGGTGTTGATGCCCCAGTTCCTAGTCCCCAATTCTGACAAATGTAGGTTTTTAATAGAGCAGTGAGTGATGACTATCAAACCAACGACAGAATGATATTTTCATCCACCCCTACACCCCTATACCCCTATACCCTTACACCCTAAAACAGTGTCTTATAGGCAAAGCGTAAAAACCTACACCTGTGAGAGTCCCCAGTCCCTAATTCGCTAAATCAACATCCAAGGTGTAAAAGCCAACTTTTTCCGGTATTCTGTCGAATCTGCCGATGCGATAACCGCGTGATAATTCATTTAATACCTTACTTTTCACCTCTCGGTAGTCTTCAGCATTAATATCTCCATATAATCCTGTGATTACTTCCGCCACACTAAAAACTTTCCCTGGATTGTGTCGAAAGAAGACAGTAAGAGCATCAATTAAAAATTGGCCTTCATAGGCTTTCAACATAGGCACAATTTTAGTTTTTGACACCACTAAAGGGGGCTTCTTCTTAGTTTTAGCATTGCGAGAGTAAGTATGAGTGCGATTGGTGTTGACTAAACTTAAGTCTAGAGTGTAGCAACCAGGTTCGTCAGGAATACCAAACCACACCTTTCGTTCTCTACCTTGGGTCAGGGAAGATTGGACTCTACCTTTAACTACCTTAAAGATGTGTGAAGTTAGTTCACCATAAAGCGATCGCACGATGAAATCTATATGACAGACAGCACCTAAGTGTTCCTGTAATAACTTTTGAATAGCTTCCATCCGACTCATAGATTGATACTCAGGTAGCATTGGAAAATCAATTCCCTTAATGCTTTCTGCTGTTACCTGTGCAGTGGGAAAATCTTGCGGTTCAGCAACTTCTGCATTTTCATTTTCCAGGTTATCTGCACCAGAGATGTCATCTGGGCTGGACTCTACCGAGTTAATAGTTACTGGTGAAATATTATTAGACGAAGCTAGCAAAGGCTCATCTTGATGATGTTTAGACGCTTCTTTGCTGACTTCAAGAGTTGCAACTTGGCTTTTTGTTTCCGTATCTGGAGACAAGTGAGATAACAAAGCTTGTACATGATCAAGTTGCGATCGCGCCTGTGTATACAAACTTTCGTACTCTTCTACAAGGCGAGAATAGTAATCCCGTAATTCTAACAATGGCGAAAGAAAGTCTTGCGGAGGTGGTTCTAAATGCAATTGACTATTCATCATGATGTAGTTTTAAATCAACCTAAATCAGTATCACTTTTATAAGACATCGGCCGAGGTTTAGCCTTGTGAGATGGCTGTTGAGATTTTTTCGGTGGTTGTGGCGGGCGACATCTCTCACAATATAAAGGACGAGGGCCAAAAGTCTCGCGTTTTGTAGCTTCATTACACTCTTTACAGACAAAGTTAAACACGCGAGTGTGAATTAGCCTCTGATGAGCTTTGACTGTATATTCCCTAACATCAATTAACTTACTGGGCATAATCAAAAAAGTGAAATTGCAATCCTATCAATATAGCTATTCAAGCAAACAAACTGAGATCCGTGTGTGTTTCGTCGTCTACTTGATTTTCATCAGCAATCTTGTGCAGAAGGCCAGACGCACAGTAGACATAGGAGAAACCACGAGCAATCAATTAGTTGTCTTATTAGCATATAGTTCATTATCAACATTTAGGTACTATTGACTGCCATATTTTTGGCGTATTAAATACCAAAAATTTAGAAACTAGTGTCTTGAAAACTTTCTTTACAAAAATTTATGACAAACCCACAAGATTGTAAATATTGTACTTTTGGTTATAAAATTTTATGCTCACAGCAGGATGCAATCAAAAATTGTCTGACGACTCCATGAGTAAGTTTCTTTAGGGGAAAGTTTTGGTAAAAATTAGTCACTGAAAAGTCTATACAAGTATTGATTTAGTCTATTGCTAGCACAAGTACAATATGAATGACTTTTATAAAGAAGACCTGGCATTTATTCATGATGTTGGTTTTGCTGATTATGCTCTAAAATCAGCTCCTGGGATCTTAGAAATTTTGCGTAAAAGTAATATATATCAAGGGTTGATTGTTGATTTAGGTTGTGGTAGTGGATTATTGACGCAAGAATTAGCAAAAGCTCACTATCAAGTTAGTGGTATAGATATTTCTGAGTCAATGATTGCAATAGCCCGTCAAAGACTACCAGATATTCAATTCCAAGTAGGTTCAATGCTTCAAGTTGACATCCCAAAGTGTCATGCTGTTACCTCCGTTGGTGAATGTCTGAATTATCTATTCGACTCAGAGCATAACCCTCAAACTGTAATGCGCCTATTTGGCAGGATCTATCAGTCTTTATTTCCTGGTGGTGTGTTTATTTTTGATATTGCAGAACCAGGACAAGTCCCGCCAAAAATTACAACTCAAGGTTTTACTAAAGGAGAAGATTGGATTGTCTTAGTCGAAAAACAAGAAGATGCAGAACGAAGTATTTTAACTCGTAGCATTACTAGCTTTCGCCAAGTGGGGGAATACTACAGGCGTTCTGATGAAGTACACTACCAACAGTTATATCAAGCCCAAGACGTAGCCAAAAAACTCCAACAAGTAGGTTTTCATGTAGAAATCAGCCACAAATATGGTCAATTTCATTTACCAAAAGCCCACGCGGTATTAATTGCTAGTAAATAGAGATTTAAGAGGTTTAACTTTTCCATGTGTCTCTATTTCAAGTGCTGAGTAAAATTACTTTACTCAGCACATTAGTCACGCCCCATTACCGTTAATACCAATTCGCAATTCGCAATGGACTTCGTCCCGCTACGCTAACGCAATTCGCAATTAAAAAACTGAGATGCAGCAAAACTTTCAGGGTTTACATCTGTATCAGGTTTTTTGTGAAATGGTATAACAGCACTATTTACTTTCCACAAAATCAGCATCAATCACATCATCACCGCTTCCTTCTCTTTGTTCACCTGCTGTAGTTCCTGCGGCTTGGGCGTAAACAGCACTACCGACTTGCATTAGGGCTTGCTGTAAATCATGACTGAGGGATTTGATCCGCTCAAAATTATCTTGGTTGATAGCTTCCCTTAAATCATTTACTAGCCCTTCTACTCGACTCTTATCGGTAGCACTGACTTTATCTCCCAAATCTCGTAGTTGCTTTTCTGCTTGATAGACCAAAGAATCTGCTAAATTCTTTGTGTCTATTTGTTCGCGGCGTTTGTGGTCTTCGGCTGCGTGGGCTTCTGCATCTTTGACCATGCGTTCTACATCGCGTTTATCTAAAGTAGAAGCACCTGTAATTGAAATCGACTGCTGTTTATTGGTCGCCCGGTCTTTCGCTGTCACTGAGAGAATCCCGTTAGCATCAATATCGAAAATTACCTCAATTTGTGGTACTCCTCTAGGAGCTGGGGGAATGCCATCTAAACGGAAATTACCCAAACTCTTGTTATTTTGAGCTAATTCTCGTTCACCTTGAAGAACATGAATTTCTACATTGGGTTGCCCATCGGCGGCTGTGGAGAAAGTTTCTGATTTCTTAACTGGGATGGTGGTATTACGTTCGATAATCTTAGTCATGACACCACCGAGAGTTTCTACACCCAAGGACAACGGTGTCACATCCAAAAGTAAGATATCTTTAACTTCACCGGATAATACACCAGCTTGAATAGCTGCACCAACAGCTACTACTTCATCTGGGTTCACGCCTTGACATGGTTCTTTCCCCGTTATCTGACGGACTAATGCTTGCACCGCCGGAATGCGAGTCGAACCGCCAACTAAGACAACTTCATCAAGTTGGGCATGGGAAAGTTTAGCATCTTGCAATGCTTGTTGTACTGGTTTACGACAACGGTCAAACAAATCTGCACACATCTCCTCAAATCTCGCCCGTGTTAGGGTCATATCTAGATGTTTCGGCCCTGCTTGGGTGGCTGTGATAAAGGGGAGATTGATATTAGTTTGAGTTGCGCTAGAAAGTTCAATTTTGGCTTTTTCGGCTGCTTCTGTTAATCTTTGCAGTGCTTGCTTGTCTTTTCGCAAGTCTACACCTTCATTATGTTGAAATTCATTAGCTAGCCAATCGACAATTTTTTTATCAAAGTCGTCGCCACCTAAATGGGTGTCGCCACTAGTGGATTTGACTTCAAATACACCATCACCTACCTCTAAAATAGAAACGTCAAAAGTTCCACCACCCAAGTCAAAAACTAAAATAGTTTCATTTTGCTTTTTATCCAAACCATAGGCGAGGGCGGCAGCGGTTGGTTCGTTGATGATGCGGAGAACTTCTATACCAGCAATTTTTCCAGCATCTTTGGTAGCTTGACGTTGTGAGTCGTTAAAATATGCTGGAACTGTAATTACAGCTTTGGTAACTTTGTCACCTAAATATTTGCTAGCATCATCTACCAATTTCCGCAGTACTTGAGCAGAAATTTCTTCCGGTGCGAATTGTTTACCAACAGCCGGACAGTTCAATTTCACATTATCATTACTGTCTTGTATGACTTGATAAGAAACTTCTGTGGCTTCATGGGTAACTTCATCAAATTTGCGTCCAATGAAGCGTTTGACAGAATAAAAAGTGTTTTCTGGGTTCATCACTGCTTGCCGTCTGGCAATTTGACCCACCAAGCGTTCACCAGTTTTGGTATATGCAACAACAGAAGGAGTAATGCGTTGTCCCTCTGCATTCGCAATCACGGCTGGTTGTCCCCCTTCCATAACAGCAACGCAAGAGTTTGTTGTCCCTAAATCAATACCAACTACTTTTGCCATAAGAATTTCCTCTCTTTAGGGGTGTAGGGGTTTGGGGTATAAAGGTGTAGGGGTTAAATTAGGGATGAGAAAGAAAAATCAAGGATTTGAATAAACATTAGGGGTGTATGTGTTCAAAACCCTTACACACGGCAGTTTGCTCAAGTCGGGAAACCCCTTCGGGTTCACCACTTTGCTTATGCCGGGAAACCCGTCCACCGCAAGTGGTTCACCGCCCACGCAACTGCCTCCCCTACACGCTTACCCCCTTACACTCTCCCCAAGCAAAAAGTCTTGTTACCTCAGTCTTGAAAGACTCTTATCCGAGATTAACTTTCACCACTTTGTGTTTTTCCGATTCAGCTTTTGGCAGAGTTAAGCGGAGGATGCCATTTTTGTATTCGGCTTGTACTTTGTCGTTTTGAATTTGACAAGGCAGAGGTATTTCTCTGTGGAATCTACCGTAACGGAATTCGGAACGGGTGACACCTCCTTCTTCAGTCGTGGTTTCAGATTTGCGTTCACCGCTAATTACAATTGAGTCGGGTGTGGCTTCTACATTAATATCTTTGGATTCTAAACCAGGCACTTCTAATTTCAGGTGAATTGCATCATCTTTTTCTTCGAGTTCAGCCACAGGCATGAATGCAAATCCCATTCTTTCACCACCATCTGTTGGCATTAATCTTTCAAACAGACGGTTCATTTGCCGTTGCAATGTATCAATTTCTCGGAATGGTTCTAGGCGTTCAATATCCCGAAAAGGTTCCCAACGAATAAGTGCCATAATATCACCTCTAAAAATGCACCATTGAGGATGAGAAAGCCTAATTTAAAGCTCGATAGCTGATAGCACAGCAATATATTTTTATTTCGTTGATTTTTGCTTTAAAGCTTTTCCTTAAGCTTCCTTAATTACAACACTAGATCACTCTGAAATAGCTGTTGGTTCGGTTTAATGAACGATGGCGATCGCAATAACCGTACATGAAAAAGAAAAAGTCAAAAGGCAAAAGAGAATCAGGAAGATTTCTATCTTTTGATTGATGTATGTTTGCGGTTGCAATATATAACTAAAATTATAAATAATCCTAAACCAAATAGATACTTTAATGGGTCGGGAATTATAGGATTAGGAGAGAAAAACCCCTCGATAATTCCAGCAATAACTAACATTGGCACAATGCCAAATACTAACTGTACTGCTTGAGAACCATAAAATTTTAAGGCATCACCCCGACGATATTTACCAGGAAATAGAACTGCTTTTGCTAATAACAACCCAGCCCCACCGGCAAAGAAAATGGCTGGTAACTCCAAAGCACCGTGGGGAAATACAAAAGCCCAAAAAGGATAGGCTAAATTATTTTGACCAACCAAGGTAGCGATCGCGCCAATTAATAACCCATTAAATACCATAATGTAGGTTGTAAAAGCCCCAGCTGTGATCCCTCCGGCTACCGCACCAAAGGACACCTTGATATTGTTAATCATGATGCCACTAGATGCTAAAGGTTCAATGCCCACAATTGACCCCATCCACAATTCGTGCTTATCTCGTACTTGCGAAATTAAGCTTTCTGGCACAATTAACGACATAAAAGTCGGATCTTGCCAAGCGTACCACCAACCCACCAGTAAACCCACAAAAAACAAAGCTGTAGCTGTAGCTATATAGGAAAATGTTGTTCGGACAATAGCCGGAAACCCCCAAAGGTAAAATTCCCACGCTGCTTGCCATTCCTGGCGACGAGAACCTTGATAAATCTGCGAATAAGCACGGGTTGTCAAGGATTGTAAATTGTAAACCAAAATATTACCCACCTGTTGGGTACGGGCGCGTGCTAAATCAGCCGCTACAGAACGGTATAAACTGGCTACTTCTCTAATTTCCGCAGCTTTGAGAGACTTTAAACCCTTTTTTTCCAATTGTCTGAGTAAAGCATCTAAACGCTGCCAATTTGGTTCTCGTCGTGCAATCCAACGTTGAATATTCATAAATTTTGGGCATATTAGCTTTTAACGTACCTTAAGATAGCCTCAAATTCATACCCGTAATTTTCAGGAAAATTTGTCCTTATGGCAGGAAATCTTGGTTCATCTCCTATACAACCATTGAATGTGGGCGATGTTGTCAGTGCAGGAATGCGGTTGTATCGCGCTCACCTCAAAGACTATTATTTACTCGCACTCAAAGCTTATGCCTGGCTGTTTGTTCCTGTTTATGGGTGGGCTAAATTTTATGCTCTCACATCCTTAATTTCTCGTTTGGCTTTTGGTGATTTAGTTAATCAACCGGAAAGCATCTCCTCTGGGCAACGTTTTGTCAATTCTCGTTTGTGGCAGTTCTTTTTGACAATGCTTCTACTGTTGCTCATCACTATGGGAATTGTTATCGGTGTAATTATAGTATTCGCTATATTGGGGTTATTATTTGCACTCATAGCTGGTGGAGTTGGTCAGCAAAGTAATCCTGCTATTTACATCTTCTTCGGTCTGATAGCCTTTGTACTGGCAATTGTGGCAATAGTAGCAATATTATGGCTGACGACAAGATTCTACTTAGTCAACGTACCCTTAGCAGTCGAAGAGAACATTGATGGTGCGTCAGCAATTAGCCGTAGCTGGGAACTGAGTCAGGGTTATGTCTGGCGGATTTTGTTGATTTCCTTTGTCAGCTTCTTAGTGACAACACCAGTGCAAATTGTGGTGCAGATTCTCAGTCAGATTTTACAGTTGGTGTTTTTACCTTTGATTCAAGAAGGATCTGGTGTATACACGCTGCTGTATTTTGTATTAGTCATGGCCTTAAGTTTCAGCAGTGGTGCATTGATCGTGCCATTTATCCACACTACCAAAGCCGTGATTTACTACGATCTGCGGAGTCGCCGAGAAGGATTAGGCTTGAAACTACGGGAACGCGAAATTTAAACGTCGGTATTGATTGAAATTATGCACCTGTTTAACCGTGTTAAATACCGTACACCAGAAAGTGTAGAGCTAGAATTTATCCTCGCAGGTATCGGTAATCGTGCTTGGGGGTTGCTGATTGACTATTTGGTGTTAGCTGCCATTTTGACTGCTTTCATAATTGCTTGGGTGATCATTGTTGGTCAATTGTCAGACTTTTGGTCACAACTCTTTGGTTCTGCTGCTGATGTATGGTTAATAGCCATTACCTTAATTGTTGGCTTTGTCATTTACGCCGGTTATTTTGTTTTCTTTGAAACTATGTGGCAAGGTCAAACTCCAGGTAAACAAGCCGCAAAAATTCGTGTAGTTCGGGATGATGGTAGACCGATTGGCATGCAGCAAGCAACCCTGCGCGCTCTCTTGCGACCTTTTGATGAGTTTTTATTTATCGGAGCTTTTTTAATTATGTTTAGTCGCCAAGAAAAACGTCTTGGTGATTTAGCTGCCGGTACAATTGTGATTCAAGCTGAAGCAGCGACCACATCGGCGACTGTGATGATTTCCGAACAAGCTAAAGTTTGGCATCAGGAATTGATTCAAATTGCCGATTTATCAAGATTATTACCTGATGATTTTGCTGTAATTCGAGAATATTTACAGCGACGCAATGCTATGTCTCCAAAGGCTAGAAGCGCGTTGGCTCTAAAGTTATCTCAACAGGTTCAGGAAATTTTGAGTATAGACAATTTACCAGCAGCGATTCACCCCGATATTGTTTTAGAAGCCGTCTACTTGGGGTATCAGAATCGGAGTTGAGCCAGGGGGTAGAGAGGGGCATCGGATAAGTGTAGGTTTGTAATAGAGCAATGACTAATGACTATCCAACAAACAACAGAATCATATTTTCGTCCACCCTTACACCCCTACACCCCTACACCCCCACACCCAACGCCTCGATTAAAACTCTAAACTAGGCCAGTCTGATTCCCGATAGTAACGGGTCATATCGTCAAATTTTCTGAGTTCTACGCGACGGATGGAAATTTCTGGCAGGTTAAACATCCATTTTTGATTTAACTCCGTCAGTGCATCGGCGAGTTTTAGGCGGTCTAAATCTGGTGAGATATCGCCGAAGTAGCCCAAGGTGACATGGGCTGTAAAGTGATAGTGTTGTTCAATTCCCAAGGCGATTAATTTGGGATTTTGATAAATGGTGCGGCGAAACTTCAAAATCTGTTCGTAGCAGCTTTCGTCTTTGGGTACTAGACATACACCTATAGCTCTAGGCATCATGACTATTCCTAGCACTTGCCACGCGATCGCCTGACTTGCTTGTGTCAGGGATTCTTGATACTGTTGAAATGTTTCGGCAATACAAGCATGTAATTGTTGTTCAAATTCAGGATTTTTCTCGCAAGCATCTCGATAAGCACTGTCCCAAATTAAATCTGCTAAGGTTAAGTGGAAACTCTCAGCAGGTAAAGGCACAATCAAATTTTGATTGCTAGGTAATTGCAAAATCTCCTGTTGATACCCTTGTAAGGTAGCGTAGAAAGCAGAGTTTTCCGAGTCTTCTGTCGCCGGTGGAGTAATCAGGGTGTAACCAGGAAAAGGTACTGCGACTCTAGATTCACCAGATGGCTGAAACTTATAAGATTCTTGAATATTCTGCACTTGAGATTTATAAGCTTCTGGTAGTGTCAGCCTTGCTACCCGATTCAGATAAGTTTGGTAGTTGTCGTCCAATCTTCGTTGCCTCGCGTTCTCACTTGATTGATTTTAGGGAAAATTTTAATTAAATAGTAGGGGGCATTGGGAATTGGGGAGGCAGTGCGTTGGGGAGACACTGCGTTGGGGAGACACTGCGTTGGGCGGGCAATGCCCGACTTGTAGCAAGTGTCGTCGGGTTTCCTCCGTTGTAGCAACTGCCGTCATTGGAGAGAATAACTGTTGACGGTTGATTGTTGACTAATGACTATTTACTTTTACTGGGGCGAGGATGATTTTGCAATAGAAAAGGCGGTGGCGACTTTGCGCGATCGCGTTCTCGATGCCATGTGGACTAGTTTTAACTATACTGCTTTCCTCCCAGATCAAAATGATGCGGTGATTGCGGCTCTCAATCAAGTGATGACTCCCCCTTTTGGGACGGGGGGACGTTTGGTTTGGTTAATTAACACTACTGTTTGTCAGCAGTGTCCTGAAAATGTTTTGGCAGAATTAACGCGCACTTTACCAGTAATTCCTGAAAATTCCTATTTGTTACTCACTTCCTCCAATAAGCCAGACGAACGTCTCAAATCCACAAAATTACTGAAACAATATGCCACTGAGTTCCGTGAGTTTCCCCTAATTCCTCCGTGGAAAACAGAGTTACTAATACAGGCTGTTAACCAAGCGGCGCAAACAGTAGGAGTTAAACTCACTGCTAAATCGGCGGAAGTTTTAGCGGAAGCTGTAGGTAATGATACAAGACTCCTTTACAATGAAATTGAAAAATTACGTTTGTATGCGGGAGGTAGCAATCAACCTGTTGATGAGGATACTGTGACATTGTTGGTGCGAAATACTACTCAAAATAGCTTACAACTAGCCGCAGCGATTAGAACAGGTGATACGGTGAAAGCTTTAACTGTTGTCGCTGATTTGGTGAATGCAGCTGAACCAGAGTTACGAATTATCGCTACGCTGGTGGGTCAATTTCGGACTTGGTTATGGGTAAAGTTGATGCTGGAAAGCGGCGAACGCAATCCCCAGGCGATCGCTAAAGCGGCTGAAGTTGGTAATCCCAAGCGCATCTACTTTCTACAACAAGAAGTCCAATCTCTATCTTTACGGCAACTCATTTCTTGTTTACCTCTACTACTAGAGTTGGAATTTATGTTTAAAAAAGGTTCTGGAGATATAACTGTACTGCAAACTAAAGTTATAGAACTATGCCAAGTATGTCAACGCCATTAACTTTAAATCTCCTACAGCAATCCTAAAGCATTAATTCAGAGCTAAACACCCAAGTTTCTCCTAAGTCTGACAAATCAAATAGGATTGATATAGGAGTGATCAAAGTTTTCTGGAACTTATTACTCCCCAAATAATTCAAAGTTATTGAAATATTCCTTGCCGTGGTTCTGTGTCAGATAATATGAAGTCTATTAATAATTGGTTTTTCCCAATGAGTATGCACAAGAGAATAACTCATAGCTTATTCTTGGGATTGATAACTACAACTACCTTGTTTGTGAGTACATTTAATGCAAAAGCTCATGCACAAAATCTCTCAGTTAATAATAATGATGTCATGAACTATGCTCAGGCTGTGTTAGCCATAGAGCCTGTACGTCAACAAGCTTTTGGGGAAATAAAAAAAATCATCGGCAGTGGAAATATTCCTAAAATAGTTTGTAATGAACCTAATAGTATGAATAGTTTACCTGGTAGGGCTAGAGATATCGCTATTAATTACTGCAAAGATTCTCAGGAAATTGTTGAAGGGAATGGATTGACTATTGAGCAATTCAATAGAATCACAATGGAAATTCCCAAAAATAATGGATTGAAAAAACGGGTTTATGACCAATTAATTCAACTCCAGCAGAGGAAATCTCGTTCTTAGTTAAGATTGGGGCTTGGGCATTGGGAATTGGGTATGGGCAATTATTTGCTTACGGACTTGCCGTTGCCAAATATAAGTCTCTAAGAAATTATATAGAGACGCAGCAGTGCTACGTCTCTACTATTGGCTCGTCTCTCCTATGCTCCTACAGCTTCCTTGGCAGCATACAGTACCTCAGCAGAGATATCTTTAAAGCCGCGATCGCGGGCAAATTTTTCGGTATTTCGTTTCACTTTACCACGCACAAAACCAGGAATTTTATTCAATTCTGCTAAACCATCTTTTGTCCAGTTGAGGTCAGATTCCGCAGAAATTCCTTTAGTAATAACTTCTTTAGTATCGTGTCCACCAAAAATTTCTAATAGATGATCTTCCATTCCTAAAGTGAAGGAATTGTAGATTAAATCTGTAATTTGATTTGTCCCTTCGTAACCCAAAAATGGTTTGTAGCCAATGGGAAAGTTTTGGACATGGATGGGTGCAGCAATTACACCGCAAGGAATATCCAAACGCTTACCAACGTGTCGTTCCATTTGTGTACCGAAGATGGCGGAGGGTTCAACGCGAGCGATCGCATCCCCAATTTCGCCATGATCATCCGTAATCAGCACTTCGTCGCAATATTCGCTGACTTGTTCCCGAAACCAATCAGCATCATATTTACAGTATGTTCCCGCCCAGACGACATGAATCCCCATTTCCCGTGACAAAATCTTGGTGATGGCGGCGGCGTGGGTGTTGTCACCAAATACCACAGCTTTTTTACCAGTCAAGTTTTGACAGTCGATAGAACGAGAGAACCAAGCAGCCTGAGATACATACAGGGTTTGCTCGTTGATGTATTCTTCGTAATCAACGTTAGCACCTTGCTCGTTAATAATCTGCTGAATTTTACGGATACATCTGGCGGTTTCTACCACACCCATCGGGTTGATGTCTACGTAAGGTGTACCAAACTCCGCTTGTAGATAATTAGCAGCCATCAAGCCTAGTTCTCGGTAAGGAACAAGATTAAACCAAGCTTTCGGTAAGTTCTTCAATTCATGGACTGAAGCACCTTCAGGAATAACGGCGTTGACCTCGATTCCCAAATCAGCCATCAGTCTTTTGAGTTCTGTACAGTCGTGGTTATGGTGGAAACCGAGAGTAGAAATCCCGATGATGTTAACTGAGGGCTTTTCGGTTTTGCTGGTGGGGAGTTCGCCTTTTTTACGGGCTTTCTCAATGTAGAATTGCACGATTTGGTGCAGAGTGCGATCGCTTGCTTGCAGTTCGTTGAAACGGTAGTGATTCACATCCGCTAACATCACGTCGCCTTTAGCTTCTATTTGCGCCCGTTCGACAAAGTTATGCAGGTCTTCTTGCAGAATACTAGAAGTGCAGGTGGGAGTTAACACAATTAAATCCGGGTGTTCCTCTGTGTCTTTGCGGGTGATGTTATCAACCACCTTTTCTTGAGAGCCACGCGCTAACACGTTGCGGTCAACTACACTGGTTGTCACAGGGGTAAAGTCTCTTTCCCGCGATAGCATGGAGCGCATGACGTTAAAGTAGTCATCACCCAAAGGCGCGTGCATAATAGCATGAACGTTTTTAAATGAGCTGGCAATTCGCAGAGTACCTATATGGGCTGGGCCTGCATACATCCAGTAAGCCAATTTCATTAATATGTTCTCCTTTGTAAATTTCAGTAAAAAGATTTCTTTCTTTTGCCTTTTTTGGATTGTCCCAAAACAAGAAGCGTTGATGAAGTGGGGTGTTTGGAGGTTATTCTGGTGTGGCGATCGCTCAAAACTACTTCCTGATTATGATTCAGGTTGCAGTTAAAACAACTTGATGCTTTTTAAATTACATGAATCTTAAAGTTCAGTAAATTTTGTTATCAATTGGGATGAATAAGTATTAATTAATTTTTGTGCATGTAAATGGGCGCGGAGTAGTTATAAATAATTTTTTCTACTTGTTTGGGGGCTTTGATTTCAGTAAATAATTGTATCGCTTGGTGAAAATGAAGTTGGCTTTTATCATGGTTAACTGTTGTTTGATAGGTTAAACCTAATTGAAAATAAGCTTCGGCTAGGTCATATTTAGCACCTATTTTTTCTAAAAGTTCGATTGCTTCCTGATGATGAGTTAGAGCTAAGTGAAAATCTGCTTGTTGACGATGAATTTCTGCTAAACTGTTCAATGTTTTAGCTTTGACCTGCATATAGTGGCTAGCTTCGGCAAAAGTCAAAGCTTGATCAAAAATTTCTTTGGCTTTAGTAAAATCACCCAGGTTGATATAAGTTTGACCTAAGATTTGCATGAAATAAGCAAATCTACCAGTTTTGAGCAGTTTTTCATTGGTAATATTTTGATAAGCTACATCTGCCAACTCATAGGAAACATCCAATAAGCCTAAATAGGAATTGACTAAAGCTAAACATACAGAAGCTTTGTCTGCCCAGCGATGATGCTCGGTATTTTGAGCTAGATAAATCACTTGTTGGAATAATTTTGCAGCTTCTTCTAATTCCCACAGATCTATTTTGTAAAGACCAATACTCAATAGTGAATCTACTTCTAACATTCTCAGATAGTAGACTTTATGTTTATTTTCTGGCTGAGGTACAAGGGATTTGAGGGCTTGTGTTGCTAGGTTGATTGTCTTTTCTTGACAGGCGATCGCTTGACTAATTTTCCCTGTAATCCAATATAAATCACCTAATATATTGTATAATTCGATAATATTTTGGTCAGTTTCAATATTATTTACTACTTGATTAATCGCAGTCAAAATTGGCTGAATTAATCCCATCCTATACAGGGTACTACCAAGAGGTAAAAATTGCTGCCATTGATTATGGCGACTTTTAAGGATGACTTTACCTGCTAACTCAAAAGCATTAATTTCTATGTAGTGGTAGTATGCTTCCAATGCTTGCAAAGCATCTTTAAATGTAGCAATCTTGGTGACACTAGCCGTCCAAAATTCGGCGGCTTTGTGGTTCGTAATTTCCCACTCATCACTATTGCGTAAACGCGCGATCGCCTCGGCTCGAATTACCGGATGCAGCCAATATTCACCTTGCTCACATTCGATTAAAGAACGATTTCTGAGGGAAGCGATAATTTGACGATGTTCAGTTTTTGATACATCCCAAAGTAAATAAGATATTCCTGACGAGGGAATTTTAGAGATATCTTGATAACGATAACAACCCAAACGACAAAGCAGGCGATAAGCTTGGGGATCAAGGGCTTGCAGACGATTAATTTGGCTGACTGCTAAATTTTTTAAATCAGTGGCTGCTAAAGGATCAGCGTGATTTTCTTGCCAATATAGAGCCACATCACCACCAAAATCTTCTTGAATTGCACCGCAGATAATGCCCATTGCTTTGGCATTACCGCCATAGGTACGATGTATTTGTTGCAAGGTGGGTGAGTCGATAGTTAAGCCACAACGATTAAAAAACGTCAGCCATGCACTTTGGTCTAAACTGGGAAGCCGATAGTGATGTATGTTGATTCCAGGTTCACACAGGCGATCGCGGCTAGTAATTAGCGTTACAGATTGCACCCGCACATCAGCCAAAACCCGCAACAGTTCTACATAGCTGCGGTGAGGCGCAACCAATTTTCCTTGGTAATCTAATGCTGGTTCAAGATTATCAATTAATACCCCAACTCGCCGATTATGGAGTTGGCGTTTGAGTCGTCCCAACGTCACCCCAAACTCTACCCCTGGTTCTTCAGCAAAGTCTTGTTTTAACCACTCCTCTACAACCCGTTCCACCGCAGTGATATTTTGGGTTTCCTTCGCCATTAAGAGTTCTAAAACCAAGTCAAAACCCTGATTTTGCAGATATTGCTGGGCGAGAGTAGTTTTACCTAACCCTCCCTCACCTTGAATGACAATTACTTTCGCGCCTTGATTTACCAAAGCATTGAGATGAGCGATCGCATCTTTTCGTCCGATAAAATTAGTGTCTTCTAGTATGGGGACAGTTCGCAAACCTAAGCCCCCTAGCCCCCCTTCTCTCTCAGGGAAGGGGGTAATTTTACTCCCCTCGCCTTGTAGGAGAGGGGTTGGGGGAGAGGTTAAATCAAAAGTATTGGATATAGCAGAAGTTTTCCTCAGAACCCGCTCCAAAGTAGAGCGACAATTACTTTTAGTAATCTTCTGTCGCAATACCTGCGAAAGTAACTTCCATAATCGTGAGCTAACATCCTTAACGTGTCCTTCCGTACAACCGTAAGCATGGGCGATATCTAAATATTTTCTACCCAACCAAACCTGCTGAAGAATCACTTTCTGCAAATCGCTTAACCGTTCCCCAGTTTGAACAGGAATTATGGTTTCTAACCATGCCAATGCTGCTTCAGCGTTCATTTTGTAACGATGAGGGTAGTTAGATTTTAGAACTATAGATTAATCTACAGTTTTTCTCCCCCAACTTTCGGATAAGTTTCTATGAATCCGACTTTTTACCCGACTTTTACAAATTGACGAATCTTTTTGGATGCTAGCAATATTAATTTCGTTAACGAATTCACCTGAATCCAGGATTATACTTGAGAAAAATATCAGTTACCTTTTTGTTTTATTCATTTGCTTCATCTGTCATTAAAAAACCCTATTTACTTTATCTCTAGAAGACTTCCAGCTTTGTAAATTGGCAAGGATCTGGTTGGTTGCAGTCCAACCACTTTTGAATTAATGATCAAAATCAACGTTCCAGATTTTAATGATTTTGTTTCTACTTGCAGAAGCGAGAGTTTTACCATCTGCACTCCAATCTACACTCAAGACAACGTCCGTATGACCATTCAAGGTTTTGATCAATTTACCTGTGTTTGCATCCCAGAGTTTGATAGTATTGTCTGCGCTACTAGAAGCAAGGGTTTTACCATCTGCACTCCACGACAGACTACCAACCGCATCACTATGTCCAGTCAAGGTTGTGATTAATTTGCCCGTGGTGATATTCCACAGTTGGATGGTTCGCTCTGTACTTGCAGAAGCGAGGGTTTTGCCATCTGGTTTCCAAGCCAAACCATAAACAGTTCCTTGATGTATGAGGGTTGTGATTAATTTACCCGTAGTTCTATCCCAGAGTTTGATAGTGCCGTCTCCACTCCCAGAAGCGAGGGTTTGGCTGTCTGGACTCCAAGCCACATTATAAACTTCTCCTGTATGCCCAGTCAGGGTTTTAATTAACTTACCGGTGTTTGCATCCCAAATTCGGATGGTTTCGTCCCAACTCCCAGAAGCGAGAGTTTTGCCGTCTGAACTCCAAGTTACACTCCAGAACCCATCGCTACCGGTCAGGGTTTTGATTGGTTTCCCAGTGGTTACATTCCAGATAATTATTTCGTTCCCACTCACAGAAGCAAGAGTTTTGCTATCACGATTCCAAGCTACACCATTTACCTCATAGCGATGATTTAGGGTTTTGATTAATTTACCTGTCTTGATATCCCAGAGTTTGATAGTTTTGTCGAAACTAGCAGAAGCGAGAGTTTTGCCATCTGCACTCACCTCAACACCAACCACTCCATCGCTGTGTCCGGTCAAGGTTATCTGCTCTGGTTGTCGTGCATCAGCTGTCGTCATAATTTGATGATTTGTTCTGAAACGTTCACCTTGTTTGAGTTTTCCTGCAAATTTGAAAGCAGATAATTCTGCTTCGCTGATTCTCTGCGTCGGAGATAGACTTATTTGTGCTGACACTGCGATCGCTTGTTTTGGTTTTGCAAGTCCCTGCGCTTGACAATTTGCTGTCACAGCCAGCACCGCCAACCCAACTCCCGCAAAAATAGTTTTACTACGGTTAATTGACTGAAACAATCCTTGTAAATCTATAGACATATTTTAAAAAATAAGTAATTATTTATACTTTTAATTTTGGTTACAAAATTAATGGACTGTATCTGGTGACGCTCCTATATGCTTCTACAGTTCCCCAGAATATGTAAACGCCCAAACGGATAAAGCTTTTTTGATGCTAGTAATTATTAATTAAGTTAACGAATGAAAGGTAATCCAGGATTATACTTGAGGAAAATTTCAGTCATCTTTTTGTCTTGTTCATCTGCTGCATCTGTGATTAAAAGCCCTTCATCATTGAGATAGCAGATTGTGAATTCTGTCATAAAATTTTCAACTTTAAGATCAGTTGTGAATTGCATATTTGTAACCTAAATTAACACAACAAATAAATCCCACTTTTTCGCCGACTTTAGCAACTACACAAAACAAAACTGCCGACTTTCACCGACTGACAAACACAGGTGCGATCGCTTAGGCTATTGGGCGTAGAGTTGAAAGTATAAAAAATATGGTTAACACTACCAGCCTACTGGCAGAAGATTTGGCAGGTCAAAGCTATACCAGTCCTAACTACTGGCAAACACAGCAGCGTCTACGTTCACTGATAGATAACTACGTAGCTGCTGAAAAATTACATGAACGGCTGCAAGATTTACTTAAGCAATTTACCAATCCTCAAGCGCGTCCCTGGAAACCTATTGATTGGCAAGCTATCAACCGTAATCAAATTATCGGCGTAGATCCAGAGGTATTTTTATCCATTTTGATAGGTGCATTGGATACAGAAGCACCGATTCGTGGCTATACCCAAACCAGTCGCCAGTATTTAGAAACATTGCATCCCCAGATGGCGCGGGTTGTTGGTGGAACAGTTGGTGAAGATGGTGAACTTCAAGAAATCGGCCTATGGGAAAAAGAAGAACGTCAACACACACCTGCATTACTGAAGGTTTACACCCAACTCACAGGCGAAAAAATCACCCCCAAACTCCGCACAGTTCGCGGTTATCTCCCCACAGATGATCCCCAAGAAGACCTATATCGCCACGGCTTACACCGTGTCGCCACAGAATACGGTGCAACCTGCCTTTACCTGTGGATGATGGCACACACCACAGGCGCACTCCAAGACGTTTTAGAAGAACTTACCAAAGACGAAGTTAACCACATGACAAAATTCTGGGGTTTTGGAGTCTGGGCGTATCCCGACACTGGACTCATCCGCATCACCAAAACCCTCATCAAAACTCGCTCCCAAAGCTATCAACGTAACAATCTCATGCGTACTTTACGCCGCATGATGAATACACTCAACTGGAAGGACTGGACTACTGCTAACAAAGCCACCCTCCTCTTCACCTTCACCTACACCATGCACCACCTATGGAAATGGCACAACACCCTTACACCCCAATACTTACAAAACCTCTTTGAATAAGCCTCTTCCCATCTTCTCTGCGTCTCTACACGGCAGTCGCTACTCTTCGGGAACGCCTTTGGCGAACAAGTCGGGCATTGCCCGCCCAACGCAGTGTCTCCCCAATGCGCTGCCTTGCCTCTGCGTGAGCTTTCCACACACCCATTCATCAAGCCCAAAACTATGAACTTACCCCCAGACTTAGACCCCCAAAAAATCCCCCAACACATAGCCGTGATCATGGATGGTAACGGTAGATGGGCAACCAGCCAAGGACTACCGCGCATAGCTGGACATCGCCAAGGCGCAAGAACCCTCAAAGAACTTCTACGCTGCTGCAAAAATTGGGGAATCAAAGCCCTCACCGCCTACGCCTTCTCAACCGAAAATTGGCAACGTCCTTTAGAAGAAGTAGACTTCCTCATGCTTCTATTTGAGCGACTACTACGCCGGGAACTAGCGCAAATGCACCAAGAAGGAGTAAAAATTTCCTGTATTGGCGATTTGTCAGCCTTACCCCAATCTCTACAAACAGAGATAGAACATTCAATGGCAGAGACAGTAAATAATCAAGCAATTCACTTTACTCTTGCCGTTAACTATGGTAGCCGCAACGAAATCACTAGAGCCTGTCGTCAAATAGCAGAACTCGTAGAACAAGGCCAAATCAATGCAGCCCAGGTCAATGAAACCCTAGTAGAAAAACATCTCTACACAGCAGACACTCTCGCACCCGATTTACTAATTCGTACTAGTGGGGAGATGCGGTTAAGTAACTTTCTGCTGTGGCAAATGGCGTATACAGAGATGTATTTTACTGATATTTTTTGGCCTGATTTTGACCGAGAAGCATTGTATCAGGCCTTATTGAGTTATCAAAAGCGCGATCGCCGTTTTGGTAAAGTCAAACCTTTACTTTCAGCATAGGCGATCGCTCTAACATAAATTTAGAAGTTGAAACCTACACCTAACAATAAGCCCACATCGGTTTCATCTACAAAAGCTGCATTCACCGCACCCGTAAGTGTAAAGCGATTTCCTAAAGGAACATCTACACCACCAGTTAACAGCAAACCAATATCAGTATCGTTGCTAGCTTCAATGGCTACACCTGCACCAACGTAAGGCGATACTGAAAACTGCTGCACAACACCAGGTTCTACTTCACGAGGAGCAAAATCTAAAGTCACAGGTACGAGGAATACGGTATCGTCCCCAAATACTACTGATGGGCGTACAGATATTGTACGGGTAAGACCAATTTTGCTGATTGCAGCAAAGTTACTTTCGCTCAGAGCTGTATCACCACCCAAGCCGATGTTACCAGCTACACCTACATAACTAGAACCTCCACGGGTAGCTCTTCCTGGTGTGACATCAGGGGTTTGTGCTTGATTGTTTTGGTCTGATGGCTGTTGGCTAGTGAGGTTCGGTGGAATCAGAACTTGGTTAATGGGATAGATGACTCCGTTACTAGCTGAGATATTTGGCTGAATCACTCTCGCTTCATTAACTGCAATCTGATTGTTAGCACTGTCAACTCGAATATTGACGGGTGAATTCTCAACAGTCTTTAATTCTCCAGATGAGAGTTGATTAGCTGTTAACTGACCAGGAACTACGTGATATCGCAATATCTGAACTAATAATTCTCTGTTTTGGGGTTGCTGCAACTGTTCTAAAGTCCCAGCTGGTAAAGCTGCAAAAGCTTCGTTAGTAGGCGCAAAAACTGTATAAGGGCCTGGTTGTTGTAAGGTATCTGCTAAACCTGCTGCCTGGATTAAAGACGTTAAGGTACTAAAAGAATTACTAGACGCAGCGACAGAAACGATGTCGTTGCCAGTTTGAGCATTGCCAGTTCCTTGACCTACTATGTAGTTAGAGGCTGCGGCATTGGTAGCTAGAGGCTGCAACTGTCCTTGCCTAACTAAAGCTTGATACAACAATGCTGCTGCTTCTGCACGCGTCAGAGACTGTTGGGGATTGAGTTGTTTGACTTCGGGATAGTTGACGACCATGTTAGCTTGTGTCGCCGCTGCTACACTGTTCACAGCGTAATTGGGGATTTCGGAAGCATCTGTGTAGTAGGTACTCAGCACATTAGATGCAGAGTTACTTGTTTCTACACCTAAACCACTAGCTAAAGCCGCGATCGCCTGCACTTTGGGGATTTGTTGATTGGGTAAAAACACATCCCCTGGATAGCCAGCCATAAATCCAGTTTCGTAAGCTTCTCTAATCGCCGCACTAGCCCAGTAGTTAGACGGAACATCTGTAAATCCGTTTGCACTCAATTGTCTGACTGGTTGTTGGTTAAAAGCTTTCTGAATCATGGTGGCGAATTCCGCCCGACTCACCGATTGATTTGGCTTAAATGTACCATCAGGAAAGCCCGCAATAATATTTCTTTCAGCCAGAGTTTGAATAAATGGACTGGTCCAGTAATCTGCACTAACATCAGTAAATCTAGGAGCTACAGTTGTAGAAGGAACGGTATTTTGCGCTAAGGTAACTGTAGGAATGATCACAGGAGAAATCGTGGCAGCAGCTACTCCCAAAGCTAGCAATTTTGTACTGAATGATGACCAAGACAAGCGATTTTTCACGAACATATCCTCCAGATAAATTAATTTTTTTCTCAATCGGTATATGGGATTTTGGTAAATATCCAAGGTGTAACTGAATGGAAAAAATATCCCTTTGATGATGACAAGATTTTTTAAATCATGTTTTTCACCTAACCATCATCCCTATAAAAATATTTTTTAGAAGACACATATAGAGTAATAAGTGTCATATCTCAAGCCCATAAAATTATTTGTTGAGATGTCTTCTGCCTGCTGAAAACGTGTATTCATTCATCCTCATATCGAAGTAAAAATTGCATTTTAGAGCAAAGTCATTTATCTTTGACAACTCTAATTTGTCACCTATGTCCCAGAATGAACAACTAGCTAAAGGTTAAAGTTTTGTGAAGTACTTTCCTCCTTTAGATAGTTGATCCTATTTGTCTAGTCTTAATTACCAATGAGTAATTACAGTTTTTTCTGCTGTAATAGCTCGTAGCAAAAACAACTTTTTATTCTTTGGATGTAGATTAAATATATTTAATTTATTATTAGTAAATAATTCTCTTCAATTAAGTTTTGAAAACACAATTTTTATAAATTGGTATCAATTGTCACTACATTTACAGTATCAGAGAATACATGAAATCATGTTTTTTTTGTAAAAATTCATTAAAGTAAAAAAATAAATAAAACATCTGCTTAATTAGCCATAGATAAATTTGATTGCTATATTGTATTGAATAATCACTATCATGGTGAAAATGGGGAAAACTGTGCGTAATGATTTACATGGCTTAGAGATTAGTCAAAAGGAACTACAAAAGTTAACTAATTTGCCTGTTAAGGACGAACTAGTGATGATCATTAACCCTTTAAAACAGATAGGTAAGACAATTATCTATAAAATTAAAGGTTCTGAAGGAGCTACAGTCATTTTTTTGAGCTTTTCTATAGCTGTATTAACTTATTTGCTCCTAGATATTTTGATGAAGTTATTTGCTAATTGGATTACCATTCCTTCGTGGATGTTATTAATAATACTATGTTTTTTTGGGGGCATAATTACTCAAGCAAGTTTATACTACTGGTGGCAAAAGAGACTTAAGATTCTCAAAGAGAATATTAGCCATTCTCTCCAAATTCTTTTAACTGATGTCGATAGATATAATTCTGTGATTAAAGCCATAGATATTAATGACCAGATAGAAGATGCTGGTAATCCAGAGGTAAATATCAAAGAAAGATCAAAAGTGATCGCCGCATTGAGGCTAACAAGAGATGATTTAGTCAGAGCTTTAAAAACTGAAAGAATTTTGCGAGAAAATAAAAACTTTATTCTTAGTAATACAGAATTATTTGCCAATAATTTAGCAACCTTAACCGCCATGCAAGTTACAGAACAGGCCACAGAACATGGCAGATTACTCAATGAAGCGTTACAGATTGCTTTAGATGTGCAACATGAAATGAAAAGCTTACAAAGTCAATCTAGAGATTGGGGGCTGGGGACTGGGGACTAGGGATAAGGTAAACAAGGAAGTCATACTTATCCATGCCCAATTCCCCGTGCCTAATAGCTCTACTACGGTCTAACATAAAGTAGTGTGAATAGAGCGATCGCCTACTGGTATGGATTGGAAAGAAATTAAAGGAAACTGGGTACTGATGCCCCCAAATCCGGTGGGTATCATTCATTTCCTAGGGGGGGCATTTGTCGCAACTGCACCTCATTTGACTTACCGATGGTTATTAGAACAACTAGCAGCTAAGGGATATGTAATTATTGCTACGCCTTTTGTCAATACCTTAGATCATATTGCGATCGCCAAAACTGTACTACTCAATTTTGATCGCACCATAGAGCGGTTACATGACTCTGGCGCACTCCGCAAACTTTACCTCCCCACCTATGGACTTGGACACAGCATGGGTTGCAAACTCCATTTGCTCATCGGTAGTCTATTTCCAGTCGAGCGCGCAGGGAATATTTTAATATCTTTCAATAACTACGCTGCCAAAGATGCTATTCCTCTAGTGGAACAGTTTAATTCAGCTTTAACGATTGAATTTACCCCCTCACCATTAGAAACCAATAAGATAGTCCAGGAAGGTTATAACATCCGCCGTAACTTATTGATCAAATTCAATAACGATAACCTTGATCAATCAGCCGTTTTAACCAAAATCTTAAAAGCACGCTTTCCTGAGATGGTGACAGCGCAAATCTTACCGGGAAATCACACCACACCCCTAGGCCAAGACATCAAATGGCAAACAGGAGCATCCTTCACTCCCTTAGATGCTTTGGGACAGTGGTTTAGACAAGAAGTATATCGTGACCTCAACCAGCTAAAACGCTCTCTACTGTTGTGGCTGAATCCTCTGTCACCTCCGTAGAGAATTGGGAAGGTAGAGACAAGGTAGACAAGGGATGAGAGGAGATAAACTATTGACTATCGACTCCCTCAATCACTTAACAATAGAGCAAATTTGATCCAGGAGATGGATAATTAGATATAGTTGAGTATTATTTTTCCAGCGATAATACTCAACTATTAATTTTAAAAATATTTTTATTTTTATTTGTAATAACTAACTACTAATTAAGCTTGTCTACAACCCCGATGTTTAAAATCCTTGTCATTGATGATGATCTATCCATCCAAATACTACTCAAAAGAATTTTACAAAAACAGGGTTATGAGGTAGTTGCTGTTAATAATGGTGAAGAAGGAATCGCGCAAGCAGTGGCTTACCATCCAGCCTTAATTATTTGTGATTGGATTATGCCAGGCTTAAATGGGTTAGAAGTATGTAATCGCATCAAGAACGACCCTAACCTATCCACTACTTTTTTTATTTTATTAACATCTCTAGATTCCGTAGCGGATCGTGTCAAAGGTTTGGATGCTGGTGCTGATGACTTTATCACTAAACCGATTGAACAAAATGAGTTACAAGCTAGAGTAAGAGCCGGATTGAGACTGCATCAGGTAAGTCGAGATTTACAAACCCAAAAGCTACTGTTAGAAGAACAGCTAACGGAAGCCGCTGAATATGTGCGATCGCTACTCCCTGAGCCAATGAATCAACCTTTTACTATCAATTCTCGTTTCATACCCTCTCGACAGCTTGGCGGCGATTGTTTCGATTACTACTGGTTAGATCATAATGCGATCGCCATCTATCTACTAGATACTGCTGGACACGGACTCAAAGCAACACTTCCTTCCATTTCCGTACTAAATCTTTTACGTTCCCGCGCACTTAAAGGTCTCAATTATTATCAACCTAGTAATGTTCTCAAAGGTTTAAATGAAACCTTTCAGATGAATTATCAAAACGATAAGTATTTTACTATTTGGTACGGAGTTTATAATCGAGTTACGCGGCAGTTAACTTATGCTAGTGCTGGACATCCACCTGCAATATTAATATCTGGAACATCTCCAACTAGCAATGAAGTTCAGATTTTGAGAACTCCAGGTATGCCAGTCGGGATGTTTCCAGAAGCGCAATATATTGATGCGTCCTGTAATGTCAAACCATTCAGTAGTCTTTATATTTTTAGTGATGGAGCTTATGAAATCACTAAGCCAGATGGCACACTTTGGAATTTAGATGCTTTTGTACAAGTTCTGACTAACGTCCATCACACTGCTGATTACCAACTTGATCATGTCTTGAATTACCTCACAGCTTTAAATTCTAAAGAAGCTTTTGAAGATGATTTATCAATTTTGCAGATCAAATTTGATTAGTTTCTAGATAGGATGGCTTGGTGAAATTCATCCTGGCTACTAAAAATTTCAAATACCTTATCCATACCAGTCAATTCAAATAAAATTCTAACTTGCTCATTAATCGAACACAGAAATAGCTTAGTTCCAGCGGCTCTCAGAGTTTTGAAAGCTAATACTAAAGATCCTAAACCAGAACTATCCATAAAAGTTACTTCTTGACAGTCAACTAAAACAATTTTCGCTCCACTGTCTACAAGATGAGTAATATTTTCTCGTAACTCTAAAGAGTTGGTTGTATTGATAATCCCAGAGAGTTTAATAACTTGTACTTCTTGATTCATTATTTTTTGACCAAATTGCTGCCGGATAACATCGAAAATTTGCCAATATTATATAGCAATTAGCTACATTTATTGAGAATAAATCAGTAACTCTAAAGTAGCAAATTAACTCATAAACAATCTCTCATAACATAAACTAATTTAAAACATAACTTATGATAGATAAATTATATTTTAAATAAAATTGTGCATATTTCAGTCAAAAACTACCAATCGGAATCGAAGATATCTTAATGCTTAGTTGAGAATTGAGAATTGAGAAATTTATTCTAATTTTCGATAATTTATAGCTGCAACCTCCATTCGACTAGTTTGTGTCAGTAAGAGATATGAAGATAACTTAGTTTCATCACCAAGTTTTGTATCTCTTGCTCCAAAATGATAATATCTCACTAAAAATTTTGAAAACCACGCCAAAAATCTATAAATTCTTGTCAGCCCTAGACATACTAAAAATGAAGCAGTTATCTGAAGTCAAAGCACTACAGATAGAACATCCTAATGGCGTAAATTTTGATGCTTAGTAGTGAAATCCAGAGGTTCAGTAAGCGATTAATTTGCATCTTGTCCTTTATTGCCATAACTGAATTCCTGTTGATAAGGCTTTCAAATGCTGATACTAGAAGTTAGATACACCACTAACTCTTAGTATTCCCAATATCTTCGAGGTTTCAATCGGTGGTGCAGAGTAAATTAAAAGGCAAAAGACAGAAGATAGGGGAAATGACTAATGACTCATAACTAAACTGGACTGACTTCAGCTCGATATAGTAGCTTGTCACCTTGGAGATAGCCAGTGTAGCGGATTTTGACTAGTTCTCCAGGTTGGGCAGTTCCTTTTGATAATTGGTGCAATTGGGGGTTATATGGTACTTCTGCTCCTACGGGTGCGATCGCTTCTATTCCCCAAGCTTGTAATAATTTTTCTAAAGGTTTTTGGACTAAAGGCACAATTTTAACTGCGGCTAGTTCGGGGTTCTCTTGAGCTTTTTGGGCGGCTGTCGGCCACTGTAATAACAAAGATTCCAGCAGTTGTAAGCTCAACTGCTGGAACTCTTGCAGCAATATTTCTCGCTGTTGTTCTAGTTGTAATTGCAATCGCTCGTATTCTTTCTTTAATTCGGCCAATTCTTGGGGATTAGGGATTGGAGATTGGTGAGCCAGCGCGGTCTTGGGGGTTTCCCCCAGGAGCGACTGGCGAACCCCGAAGGGGGGATTAGGGATTGGGTAATGGGGATTGGGGATTGGTGCTAAAAAAGTGGCTACTAATTCGTTCAAGGGCATTTGTAGCACTTGAGATAACTTCAGCAGTACATCCAATCGCATCTGTTCTAGTTTGCCTTGTCTTAAACGCAATATTTGTCGTTCAGAAACGCCAGCATCACGACTCAAGGCTTTAAAACTAGAAATACCTACCTGTTGCATTAAGTTTTGCAACTTAGGAGTGCGATCGCAATTTGACATGGGTATTGGGGATCGGGAAAGAGAATAGAAAAATTTTACCTTGTACCCATTACCCAGTCCCCAGTACCTATTCTCTACTCTTCCAGTAAACTTCTCAACATCCAAGCGGTTTTTTCATGCACTTGCATCCGTTGAGTTAATAAATCGGCGGTGGGTTCGTCGTTAACTTCGTCAACCACAGGAAAAATTGAACGTGCAGTTCTCACTACAGCTTCTTGTCCTTCCACTAGTAACCGAATCATGTCGATGGCTTTAGGTACACCAGGAGTTTCAGGTATGGAACTGAGTTTGGCATACTCACTGTAAGTTCCGGGTGCGGGATAACCCAATGCTCTGATTCTTTCAGCGATTAAATCCACTGCCAATGCCAATTCTGTATACTGAGTTTCAAACATCAAATGCAATGTTTGGAACATTGGCCCTGTTACATTCCAATGGAAATTATGAGTTTTTAAATACAGTGTATAAGTATCGGCTAATAATCGAGACAAACCTTCAGCAATCTTAGCTCTGTTGGCATCATCAATGCCGATATTGACATTTTTAATTGTTGTTCCAGATGACATGAATTTTCTCCTAATTGAGTAATTATGGATTGGGGCATTGGGGAAGCAGTGGGGTCTTAGGGTCTTTCCCGAAGTTCAGATGCCTGCGGCACGCCCTCTGGGTGACTTTAGGAGCGCGTCGCTAACGCTGCGCTAACAACAGTTTCTGACGCTGGGAAAACCGCCTACAGGACTGTTTCACCGCAAAGCGTCTAAGGAGGAAACCTTCGCTCTGACTTATATTCAAGTAGAGTAACTGTCGTCATTAGGCATGAAATCAAGATTACTTGATTAAGGTTAAATTCAGCATACTGATACTGATCTCATACCCCATTTACGCCAAGTGCATTTTTAAAACACTACGCGGTGCTTTACGAACTCTAGCTAAAATGGTTTCTTTACCTAAACGTTGACAGGCTTCGTACCGATGACAGCCAGAAAAGCCATAATATTGTCCATCTACCTCTAGAACATCTATGGGTTCTTGTTGTCCAATCGCCGCAATCGATTCCATTAAGGCTTGCACTTTGTTGGGATCATTGCCACGGGGCAAGGGGCGATGAATTTGATTTAATGGAATTTCTTGTATCCTAACCATGAGGAGTTAACCCACTAAATTCTGTTTCGTATCTCTAAATAAATCATACTCATTATGACTTCGTTTTGCAAGTAATTCAAGAGCAAAACCGATAAGGGTATTATGGAATCGCCCATGCGACACAAACACCACGCCACAAAGCAAATGCCAAAACTGCTACCAAGCAGCGATGCTAAAAATCGGAGAGCCAGGAGAAATCCCTTCTGGCGTTTTTCCTTGACGATGCTCATGACTTTTAGTTTGTTGGGATTAACGGGCGCATCAGGTACTCAAGACAAAGTTAAGGATTTAGACTTGAGAATTGGAATCGTACAGCGATTTGGTGCAGAACCAACAGCCAAACTGCAACTAGAACCCACAAAAGACGATCGCTTACAACTCAAGTTTCCAGAGGGCAACAAACAACGTACCCTGACGACAGCAAAGCCAGTCCAACTGGAAATTGTCATGCAGCCCTTATCCAGTCCAGCAATTGCAGAAGTGGTAGTTTTAGGTACATACCGCACCTATGAAACGGCTGAAGATAGTGCTAAAAAATGGCGATCGCAAGGAATTGAAGTGGAGATAGCCCAGCCAGATCGCTGGCAAGTCTGGGCAAAACGAGACGTTTACAACACTCCCTTATTACGACGCTTGTTATTTCAGAGTGTAAAATCTACGGTCAATCAACTAGCATATCTTGATACTCAGGTTGCCCCCAAAGTGCCGCAAGTCAATTGGGTAGTCAACGATAAACGCTACAGCCTGAAAAACGTAGAAATTAGTACAGGAAAAAACCTGATTCGGGTGAAAACTGGGGAAAAACTAGATACAAATCGCCTGTATGCAGGCAAAATTCGTTTCCAACCCAACGCTTATGGTACATACACTCTAGTTAATCAAGTTCCTTTAGAAATGTATTTGCGTGGTGTTGTTCCTCACGAAATTGGTACTGATGCACCAAAAGCAGCAATGGAAGCCCAAGCGATTTTAGCTCGGACTTACGCCTTGAGAAATTTACGGAGATTTGCTGTAGATAACTACGAATTGTGTGCCAATACGCACTGTCAAGTTTATTATGGGCTGACGGGAACAACCAGTAAAACAGATCAAGCGATCGCCGCAACTAGAGGGATGGTATTAACCTATAAAAATCAACTAGTAGATGCCCTTTACTCTTCTACTACTGGTGGCGTGACAGCTTACTTCAGCGATGTGTGGAATGGTGAGGATCGTCCTTATTTGCGACCAGTTGTAGATACACCGACAAAATTATGGGACTTATCCAAACAGAATCTTGCCGACGAAAGCAACTTCCAGAAATTTATTAGCCTCAAACAAGGATTTAACGAAAGTAAATGGAATGTATTCCGCTGGTATAAAGAGTCATCACTAGATAGAATTATTCCAGACCTCCAAAAATTCTTGCAGGCTCAAAACAGCCCTTACTCCACATTTAAAACCATTGAGGCTATGTCCATAACCAAGCGCAGTCGCAGTGGGCGGATTCTTGAACTAGCAGTGAAAACAGATATTGGTACTTTCACTCTGCACAAAGATGAAGTCCGTAGTGCATTTGCCGCGCCTAGAAGTACCCTATTTTACATAGTGCCACTCAATAAAGGCGAGCCGGAATTGTGGGGATATGCCTTCGTTGGTGGTGGCTTAGGACATGGAGTGGGGTTAAGTCAGACAGGCGCGCAAAATTTAGCCAAAATAGGCTGGTCGAACGAGAAGATTTTGCAGTTTTACTATCCTGGAACGCAAATTAAACCGCTAAGTGAGGAAATTAAGTTCTAAATCGGAGGTAGAAGGATCTAGATTTTAGACTATGGATGGAAAAGTCTAAAATTGAAAATCACAAATCTAAAATTTATCGGGTAGGATTTCTTTACTAAGTGACACTAGCGCGTAGCTTGCTTCACTGTGGGAGTAAAATTTTGAATTTTGAATTGATTGAGGGAGTCAGAATTCAGAATAATGATCTGCGATCGGCTAGAGCATTTTATAGTTATGGTACATCGCTAATCAATAGCGATGTCAACAACAATTTTTTTTAGTAGCGAGAGACTTCATCCTTTCTGGGGTGGAGTCGTTTCATAGCGATAGCCAACTCGCAGGCTATTCTGAATACAGGATTCTGACCCCTTTCATGATTGAGATGTCTAACTCTTAGTAGAGTTCTTCTTCTTTGTGAGTTTCGATGGTGACATCCGAGGTGGGGTATGCAACGCAAGTGAGTACATATCCAGCTTGGATTTGATCATCATCTAAGAAAGATTGATCGGATTGGTCTACTGTACCGGAAACCAGCTTACCTGCACAGGTAGAACAAGCACCAGCGCGGCAGGAGAAGGGCAAATCAAGACCTTGCTCTTCAGCAGCATCTAGAATATAAGTGTCATCATCAACTTCGATTGTTTGGTTGATACCTTCAGCTTCGCTGATCAATGTAACTTTGTAAGTTGCCATTTTAGTAATCCTCTCTTGTGCGAACGGCAGTATTCAATTTATCCCAAAGCAAGTTATACAGCTGTTCCGATGGAATAAGCCGTCGTTTGAAATTTGCTTCAATTCTGATACTACGGGAAAATTTAAAGTATGTAACGAGAAATCCCTCACGATTAGTAATGAGATTTAGTTAGTAGATAACAATAAGTTTTGTTTATACTTTTCGGAATTCAATATCGCTACTATTAGCAAAACCTATGGATCAATGGGCATTGGGATAAAATCGACCTTGTTACTTCTGCTTACCCTACACGCGCATACCCTTACCTCATAGGTGTAGGTTTTTTACGCTTTGCCTATAAGACACTGTTTTAGGGTGTAGGGGTATAGGGGTGTAGGGGTGTAGGGGTGTAGGGGTGGATGAAAATATGATTCTGTCGTTCGTTTGATAGCATCACTCACTGCTCTATTAAAAACCTACACCTGTTAGCACACCCTTACCCTCTCACACCCTTAGATTTTATGTATAATGCAAAGGCAGCTTTGGGAAAAGCAATAGTGCGTGTGGGCTTAGTTGGTACAGGATATGCAGCAAAACTACGGGCAGAGGCTCTGCTGCAAGATGAACGTTCAGATTTAGTTGCAGTTGCAGGGAATACATTAGAAAGAACCCAAACCTTTGCCAAAGACTACCAAACAGAAGCGATCGCTCTTTGGCAAAATTTGGTAGCACGAGAAGACATAGAGTTAGTAATAATATCTACAATTAATAGTGAGCATGGGGCGATCGCTCGTGCAGCACTCTTGGCAGGTAAACACGTAGTTGTAGAGTATCCCCTAGCTGTGGAGTTAGCAGAGGCAGAGGAACTGCTAGCTTTGGCAAAAGCCCAAAAAAAATTACTCCACGTTGAACATATTGAACTTTTAGGTGGACTGCATCAAGCCTTAAAGCAAAATATCGAGAAAGTCGGCCATTTATTTTACGTACGCTACAGCACAGTCAATCCCCAAAACCCTGCCCCCCGCAAATGGACGTATAATCACACCCTGTTTGGGTTTCCCTTAATTGGCGCACTCTCACGTTTGCATCGTCTGACGGATTTATTTGGTGAAGTCTTTTCAGTTAACTGTCATCAAAGATTTTGGGAAACAGAATCAGACTATTACCAAACCTGCTTTTGCATGACGCAAATCTGCTTTCATAGCGGGTTGTTAGCCCAAGTCGTTTACGGTAAAGGTGAAACTTTGTGGCAGTATGAACGAAAGTTTGAAGTTCATGGAGAAAGAGGTGGGTTAATTTTTGATGGAGATACAGGCTTTTTTATTCAAGGTGGTGAGACTACACCCATAGAGGTGGGAACTCGTCGGGGTTTATTTGCCAAAGACACGACTATGGTGTTAAATCATTTATTTCACGGCACACCTTTGTATGTCACCCCAGAGCAAAGTTTGTATACCCTCAAAGTTGCTGATGCTGCAAAAAAGGCCGCAGAAAGTGGCTTCACTATATTTGTTACAGATAAATTAAGTACAAAATGAAAACAGAGATAATTGTTATCTTATCCCAAAGAGAAATAGAGAAAATGCGGCAGGCGGGACGCTTGGCTGCTCAACTCTTGCAGCATCTAGAGCCATTGGTAAAACCAGGAGTCACCACCCTCGAACTCAACGACGAAGCAGAACGGTGGACACAAGCGCACGGAGCTAAAAGTGCGCCATTGGGTTATAAAGGCTTTCCCAAGTCAATTTGTACCAGTGTGAATGAAGTTATCTGTCATGGCATTCCCAACGCCAAGCAGGTTCTTAAAGAAGGTGACATCATTAATATTGATGTGACACCAATTGTAGACGGCTACCACGGTGACACATCGAAGACTTTTATTGTTGGTAGTGCATCTCCCAAAACACAGAAACTAGTGGAAGTAACTGAAAAGTGTCTGTACTTAGGAATTGCAGAAGTCAAACCAGGGGCGCGGATTGGTGATATCGGTGCGGCTATTCAAGAGTACGCCGAAGCTGAGGGCTTTTCTGTAGTCCGTGATTTTGTTGGACATGGTATCAGCCATATTTTCCATACTGCACCAGATATTCCCCACTATGGCATCCGGGATAAAGGCAAACGTTTGCGTCCAGGGATGGTATTTACCATTGAGCCAATGATTAACGAAGGCACTTACGAAGTTGAGATGCTCAATGATGGTTGGACAGCTGTCACACGCGATCGCAAATTATCAGCACAGTTTGAGCATACGGTAGTTGTCACAGAAGACGGTGTAGAAATTCTCACTTCTCTCTAAAAGGAAGAAATGGCGTTTTGCTCAAAAAATACTGGTTTGAGGGTGTAGGGGTGTAAGGGTGTAAGGGTGTAGGGGTTAATAAAACTATGATGATTCCGTGGGTTTTGCAGTTATTACTCACTGCTTGATTAACAACCTACACTTGGGTAATCCTTAATCCCCAACCCCTAATCCTCAGCTTTTCAAGGTTTCTCAACAAATCAATATAAATATTACAAAAGGTTACAAAATTTGTCCTATATTGGGTTTGCACCCGTCTTTGTGGGTGTCTATCTTTGTGTAGATGCGAATTGAATTCGCCTGAATAGTAAAACCCATGAGTCAAATAGTTTGGATCGCAAGACACGCTAACCGCCTCGATTTTGTAAACCCCGATTGGTTTCTCACAGCAGAACGACGCTACGATCCACCTTTGTCTGAAGATGGTTTTGTGCAAGCCAAGCAGTTAGCGAGGCGATTAAAACACGAAAACATCTGCCATATTTTTGCTTCTCCGTTCTTACGAACGGTGCAAACAGCTAACGCTGTAGCAGAAGTTTTAGACTTGCCAATTAAACTAGAAACAGGGTTAAGTGAATGGTTAAATCCAGCTTGGATGACAGAAGAACCCGAAAGGCTGTCAATTTCAGCCCTAGCAGAATTATTTCCTAGAATTGATAGCAGCTACACACCACGCATTGCTGCTAAGTATCCTGAAACTCATGAACATGTACGCGCACGTTCAGGACAAACAGCCAGATGTTTGGCGACAGAGTTCTTCCCACATGATATTTTGCTAGTAGCACACGGTGCTTCTGTGCTAGGGGGTGCAATGGGTTTAGTCGGGGACATTGCCAAAACAGAAGTCAAAGCTTCTCTATGTTCTCTAGTCAAAGTCGTACGTCGTGAACCCGAATGGTTGTTAGAACTAAAAGGAGACACCAGCCATTTGACTCAGGTAGAAGAAGTTATTCGCTTTGCTTAGGCTAGGGATTGGGGATTGGGGACTAGGGATTAGGGATTGGGAGCAGAGGGGGCAGAGGAGAAAAACTCATGACTCAGCACGGTCTAACGCCCCGCTCCGCCACCAGCACTCACTACTCACTTACTGAAAGATTTTATGACATTATTATTAGCAGGAGATATTGGCGGTACCAAGACTATTTTGCGTTTGGTGGAAATCTCAGACTCATCTGGGTTGCAGACTCTTCACGAGGAAACTTACCGGAGCGGGGATTTTCCAGATTTAGTACCGATGGTGCAGCAATTTTTACTCAAGGCTCATGCAAACATACCTGAAAAAGCTTGTTTTGCGATCGCCGGCCCAGTGGTTAACAATACTGCCAAACTTACTAATTTAGCTTGGTTTCTGGATACAGAACGCCTAGTGCAAGAATTAAACATTCCCCTAATTTCTTTGATTAATGATTTTGCGGCTGTAGGCTATGGCATTTTTGGCTTAAGTAAACAAGACTTGCTGACATTGCAAGTAGGTAAACACCACCAGGAAGCACCCATCGCTATTATTGGGGCGGGAACTGGCTTAGGACAAGGATTTTTAATTAAACAGGGCAATTACTATCAAGTCTTTCCCTCCGAAGGAGGACACGCTGATTTTGCGCCGCGTAACGAGTTAGAGTTTCAGCTCATGAAATATCTGCTGGATAAACATGATATTCAGCGTGTGTCTGTGGAACGGGTGGTATCTGGACAAGGGATTGTGGCGATTTACCAGTTTTTGCGCGATCGCTTCCACACCACCGAATCCCCAGAAATCGCCCAAATAGTTCGTACTTGGGAACAACAAGCTGGACAGTCAGAAAAAACCGTTGATCCTGGTGCAGCGATTGGTAAAGCGGGAGTGCAAGGAAGCGATCGCCTCTCGGAACAAACCTTACAAATGTTTGTTGATGCTTATGGCGCAGAAGCCGGAAATCTTGCCCTCAAACTCTTACCCTACGGTGGCTTGTACATCGCTGGCGGTATTGCCTCTAAAATTTTGCCTTTGATTCAAAATGGCAATTTCTTGTTAAACTTTACCCAAAAAGGCAGAATGCGCCCCTTACTAGAAGAAATACCGGTGCATATCATTCTCAATCCGCAAGTTGGACTAATAGGTGCTGCTTTGTGTGCTGCTAGGTTATAACAGCTACATCATCAGTGTATTAGCATCTGCGAATGCCAAAACTATGACACTTAGAGTTTTGTTCCCATTCCTTGCCGCTACGTTAATTTGTGGCGGATCTTTGATTGTAGAAGCAAGTCAGCCCAAACGTCCGACTGTATCAGCCAAAGTAGCAGTGTCGCGAAAAAAACCCAATGTCGCCCCTGCTAAAACACCAGTTTCATCAAAAAAACCAATCGTTGCTCAACCAGTACAACCACAATGGAAGCCATTCACTTCCCCCGATGGACGTTTTACTGTATTAATGCCGGGAATGCCTAAAAAGGAATCCCAAACTCAAAAAACATACATGGGGGAAATCGATTTACAAATATTTGCTGCTCAACCACCTAAGCAAGAAGTTGCCTATCTAGTGGTATACAATGATTTCCCTCATAGTTATGGGCAGATGACCAATCCCCAAGAAATCTTGAATAATGTTCAGGAGATGGCCTTAAAAACTACTCAAAGTAATTTAATTAGTCATCGCAATATCCGCAGTTCCAACGGTCATCCAGGCAAAGAATTTGCTTACATTAACGTTGGTGGGAAAATCACTAGAACTAGAATTTATCTAGCGGAAGGACGTTTATATCAAGTAATGGCAATCACTAGTAAAAAACAGCAGAAAAACTTAGCTAAAACCATTACAGGATATCTCAATTCCTTCCAGATAGTTCTGAAAAAGTGAAAGTATCAGCAAAATCTAAAAATATCAGCCCAAAACTTAAGTTTTGGGCTGATACTTATTAAGCAGAAAATAGCCCAATCTGATTGAGAAAAATAAACTCAGGTTGGTCTATTATGCCGCTGGATTGCATCGTTTCTTTGACTACGGGGTCATTTAGAAAACTCTCAAAATTTTCCTTGCTCATCCACTGAAATAACACCCAAACAGTATTTTCTTCTTCCATAGATTTAAATACTTCTGCACTCAGACTACCGTGTTGTCTTCGCATCTCAGCCCCACGAGTGGAGAATACACCAACGAACTTTTCCAGGTTTTCGACAGATACTTTGGCGAGTATACTAATCATCTCAGCCACCATATTTTTACTGTTAACTTTTAATAGTAACTATTTTTAGCTTTGCGAAAAACTAACCAAAGTTAAAGTGCGTTCCGTTAGTTATTGCCAACGGCAGGGCGGAGCATCATTGCTCCATACAGATATTTCCATGTAAAAAAATAAGCTAATAAGCATTTAAGTTGTATAGAAACAGAGCTGAAGCCCTGACTACAAGCCAGTCTAGAAGAATGAATGACGGTTAGCGGGACTTAAACAAAAGTTAAGAGTGAAAAAGAGTAAAATACTTAAATAGCATAGCTTTCACGTTGGAAGAGGCTCATGAAAGAAACCACCCCCGCCGCCATGCCGCCATGCTTTGAAAGATGGTGTCAAAGGTTTGACGATGTGTTTACTCATAAAGCACAAAAAAGAGAGTTTAGGCATTATTTAGGGGGATTATTGGGTGAAAGTGAAAGAAAAAATCTGTTTCAAATGGCTTCTAATGCTGTAGGGGTAACTTACCACCGATTACACCACTTTCTCACAGAAGCACCTTGGTCTAGTAGCGAGGTCAACGAACGTCGATTAGAGGTCATGAACAAGTGTAGCCAGACCAGGATCAGTAGAGGCTTTAGTTTAATAGTTGATGATTCGGGTCATAGGAAGAGTGGTAATTTTACACAGGGAGTGGGAAGACAATATATCGGAGAAATTGGCAAAACAGATAATGGAATAGTAATAGTAACAACGCATCTATATGATGGGAAAAAAAGCTTACCATTAGATATAGAGCTATATCAACACGCTGATTCATTAGCCGAAGGAAAACAAGACCCCCTATTTGAGAAGAAACCAGAACTAGCAATCAGATTAATAGATAAAACTCTAAACCTAAAATATCAACCAGGAATAGTAATTGTTGATGCTGGATATGGTAACAACACATCCTTCTTATTAAAGTTAGAAAGTCGTCAACTCAAATATTTAGCGGGATTAGCTAAAAATCGCAAAGTTATTCTCAATGATTACGATAGTATTCAACAAACAATAAGACTAGATGACTTAGCACAAGCATTACCCCAAGAGGATTTCACAGAAATTTACTTTAACTTAGATAAACCTAAAAGATTATGGGTGGTAACTAAAGAAGTAGAGATATCAGGTCTAACTGGAAAACGAAATATTGCTATCGTCATGAATGCTGCGACTTTTTCAGAGGCTACTGATATTGACTATTTCATCACAAATTTTTCCTCGTCGATTGTTACGCCACAATGGATAGTTGACACTTATAGTCACAGAAATTGGGTCGAAGTCTTTTATCGAGAAGCCAAAGGGTGGTTAGGCTTAAAAGAATATCAAGTCCGAGATAAAACCAGCCTACTACGCCATTTTATTTTAGTTTTCTGTGCCTATACTTTCATTCTTTGGCATCAGTTGACTGGTGGGTTACGACGAAAATGGGCATCGAAACCTTTGAACACTTTTACTGAGGCTTTAGAGGCTTTCAGAACAGCTATGTCTTTCCGTTTTTTTGATTGGTTGACTCTCAATCTTCACCTGTTCGCTTCTTATAAAGCCAGTTTGGGCTATATTTGGGCTTGATTTTTGTTTAAGTCCCGTTAGCTGATCCGCTGAGAAAACCTGGATGTACCAAAAAATTATTCTTACTGACACACCCTGCTAACTGAGATTCTCCCCACAAGCAGTGAATCGGTGAACAGTTAACAGTCAGCACCGACCACAAAGTTTGCAACAATACCCCAGATATCCGGTAATGTAGTATCTACATCATTACTAGCTACTTAATCAGCCCTGCTGTAACCATGTCAGAGCAACCTACTCTCCCCACAACTAAACCCCAAAATCCTAATTTTTCTTCCGGCCCTTGTGCCAAGCGTCCAGGCTGGTCTGTGACTAATTTGCAAAACGCTTGTTTAGGTCGTTCCCACAGATCGGAAGATGGTAAAGCTAAATTAACAGAAGCGATCGCACGCTCCAAACAAATTCTCGGTCTGCCTGCTGATTATCGCTTGGGTATTGTTCCCGCGTCCGATACTGGTGCAGTAGAAATGGCGTTATGGTCACTACTCGGACAACGACCCCTTGACATCCTAGCCTGGGAAAGTTTTGGTCAGGAATGGGTCAAAGATGTTGTAGATGAATTGAAATTGTCTGATGTCCGTTTGATGAAAGCACCCTACGGCAACTTACCCAATTTAGAGGAAGTGGATTTTAGCCATGATGTCGTGTTCTTGTGGAATGGCACAACATCCGGGGTCAGAGTTCCCAATGGTGATTGGATTCCTGATGACCGTGAAGGACTTACCATTTGTGATGCCACATCTGCGGTATTTGCAATGGATATACCTTGGGAAAAAATTGATGTGCTGACCTACTCTTGGCAAAAGGTGTTAGGTGGGGAAGCACAGCACGGTGTAATTGTTCTCTCACCCCGCGCCGTGGAAAGACTGGAAAGTTATCAACCAGCTTGGCCTATACCCAAAATTTTCCGCTTGACCCAAAAAGGTAAGCTGATTGAAGGTGTTTTTAAAGGAGATACCATCAACACACCATCAATGTTGTGTGTAGAAGATGTCCTAGATGCTTTAATCTGGGCAGAAAGTATTGGTGGGCTTCCTGGCTTAATTAATCGTAGTGAAGCTAACTTAGCAGCAATTAGCAAATGGGTTGAACAAAGCAGTTGGGCAGCTTTCTTGGCAGAAAAACCAGAAACTCGCTCTTGTACTTCCATTTGCTTGAAAATTGTTGATGCTGGGTTCACTAGCCTCAGCACAGAAGATCAAGCCAAATTTGCCAAAAAAATGGCGAAACTTCTGGAGAAACAACAAATAGCTTATGATATTGCTCCCTATCGGGCTGCACCTCCCGGACTGAGGATTTGGGGCGGAGCTACAGTAGAAACTTCGGATATAGAAGCATTACTTCCCTGGTTGGATTGGGCATACGCCACAGTGAAAGCTGAATTTGTTCCTGTAGCTTGAAGTAGGGGTGTAGGGGTATAGGGGTGTAGGGGTATAGGGGAAAGACGAATATAAATAATTTTTCCCTTACACCCTCACACCCTCACACCCTCACACCCTCACACCCTCACACCCTCACACCCTTACACCCTTACACCCTCACACCCTTACACCCTTACACCCTTACACCCTTACACCCTCACACCCTTACACAACGAAGAAGCTTACTGCATAACTCTTACTAACGTAAATTAGCAGGTACTTGTTCTGGAATCACCCAATAGTAAATAGTTTTGCCATCGACTTGTAGTGTCTTTTCTGGCTTCCAATCACCCATATCGAAGGCGTGAGAGACAATCCTAGTACCGGGTTTGAGTTCTTTAAAGAGCTTAGGACGTAGTTTTAGATTGATATCAGGTAATAAGTATAGAGTAACAACTGTAGCCTTACTCAAATCAGTATTAAATAAGTCTTGTTGAATAAACTGTACCCGATCAGTTACTCCGGCTTGTTGGGCATTGGCGTTAGCTTCTTGGATGCGTTCTGGACTAATATCTATGCCAATACCTTTTGTGCCGTATTTTTTGGCAGCTGTATTCACAATCCTACCGTCACCACTGCCCAAGTCGTAAAGTACATCATTTTTATTGACTTGTGCCACCTCTAACATTGCATCTACTACAGGTTGTGGTGTTGGTACATAGGGAACATCAGCAGGACGTTCTTGGGGTTGCGTCTGAGCTAATGTTTCAGTTTGACCTGTTAATGTAGGTGCAGAAGGTTGTGCTTGTGCGTCTAAATTCTGCGCTGGGGTTGTACATCCAACAAGACCCAAATTAGCAATACCCACACCAGTAACTACGAACATTAGCATTTTTGGCAACTTCATAACATAACCTCCAATTGGTTTTTTGAATTTTGTAGCTTGCTTTCCGCAGGGGATTTTGAATTGTTCAAGTCCTACCTTGGCGGTAATGATTCCAAATAAAGAACGGAATACCTGCTGCTACCACTAAAACGCCAGCGATCGCTCCCACGTTGGTGTAGACTAAGCTGGAATAGAGTAGGTAGCCACAGACAGCACAAAAAAGTAATGGTGTCACAGGATAAAACGGCACATTAAACGGGCGTGTAATCTGTGGTTCTCGGTATCGCAAAACTATGAGAGAGATGCCAGAAAGTAAGAAAAAGAACCAAAATACAGGCGCAGTGTAATCCACCATCGTTTCAAACCCTTTCCGGGTGAATGTGCCTAATAACACTAATGCTAAGGCGATCGCCGACTGCACCAGCAATGCAGAGGTGGGAGTGCTGGGGAGATTTTGCCAACGTCCCATAAAACCAAACAGAGAAAAATCTTTGCCGAGAGCATAATTAGTCCGCGCACCTGTGAAAATTGTGGCGTTGATAGCTCCCAAGGTGGAAATTGCAATTAACAAGCTAATAAACCAAGCTCCGGGTTCGCCAGCTATTGAGCGCATTAAATCTGCGGCTACTGCTTCAGATTGTGCCATGTTGGTTAATCCTAAGCCCCGTAGATAAGCCCAATTGATGAGTAAGTAAATGGCGGTGATGATCCCAATACTCCACAATAGTGATCGCAACATATTACGCCGTCTATTTTGGATTTCTGCGGAAATGTATGCTGCTTCGTTCCACCCACCGTAAGATAGCAGCACAAACACCATCGCTAAACCCCAATTACCTGAAGTGTTAGATTCTAGTGTCACCACAGAATTATTTGTGGCACTCAGCCCAAACATAACCACTAGTAACAACCCGAAAACTTTAGCTACAGATAGTAAGTTTTGCGTCCATTTACCTTGTCTTAAACCCAGGAGATTCAAGGCTGTTAGCAGCGCAATCACTCCGGCTGCATACACAGAAGACGAAAATGTACCCAGTCGCCACAATTGAGAGGCGTAATCACCAAAAACGAAGGCTAATAGAGTAATAGAACCGGTTTGAATGACTGTTAGCCGCGCCCAGGCAAATAAAAAGGCGATCGCGCGTCCAAATGCACGCTTAAGATAAAAATAGACACCACCAACATCAGGATAGGTTGTGGCTAACTCTGCATAGCATAATGCACCTATCATAGATACCAAGCCACCAGCTAGCCACAACAGTAGTACAGCAAGATCATTTCCGGCTTGACTTGCTACTAATGCAGGAGTTTCAAAAATACCTGCACCAATTACAATACCTACAATTAAAGCCACTGCATCTGGTAATTTTAACAACTGTCTAGGTGTTGCCACATCTGTAGCCTGTAACTGTTCCAGCACAATGTTTTCTGTAGGTCTACTCACATTAGCTCCTTACTCTGAGAGTGTCAGCGAACACGATGAAATTTTGCTTAATTTCAAAGTTTTCTGGTCTACTTTCTATGGATGTGAAAACCCAAGTTTTCATGGAACACCTTTGTGACTTGTTGATGAATCACTGGGTTTTAGCACCAGCTTTCCGAGTTTTTATGATCGGAAGTAAATGGGACTGAGGAGTAATTCCTTTGGTGTGGGTCGGAGAGGAGTGATTGATCAGTCCCATATATTAAATTTTCATAAAAAAATGTGACACAGAAGTGATAAACACAAAATTAATTACTTTTTTTCAGAGTGACATATTTGTGAGATAATTATCGTTTTTGTGGACATACTTTGTATTTATAGGCAAAGTGCTAACCTGACAAGAAGTCTTCCTGGATTCATTAGCACCTTTTGTTTTAAAATTTTTGGAATAAGCAAAAATTAACCGTAAATATCGACCAATAATTTTTTGACATCTTCAAAAGAAGGTAACTCCAACCAATACATTATTCAATTACTAGATGTAAAAGATAGTCTTAGATTCCTCTTGTCCAGCTACCTAGCTTCAGAAGCTATAGAATATTTATTGATATGGAAGTTTCCTCATTTATCAACATAGTTAAAATTGCAGAACCCCGGTTTATTACAAAACCGGGGTTCTTTGTCATCCCCTACGGTCAACACCAGATTTATCTGGCGTTTTTAATTGTCCGACTGACTGTATCGGTTGTGTCTTCAGCTTGTTGCTGAATGCTGCGCCCAACGTCTCCTGCTCCACGCTGAACGTTTTTTGTGACATCTTCAGCGGCATTTTGGGTGTTTTCTTTGATATTTTCCAAGCCGCGTTGAGTTCCTTTCACTACGCCTTGACGCACTTCTTCAGCAGAACTGCCCACATCTTCCCCTAGGTTCTTGACTCTTTCTCCAAAAGGTGTACCTTGGCGATAATTGCGGACATATTGTTCTGTACTATCAACACCTTTTTCTTCAACATTTCTTTTAGCCATGTCTCGCAGAGCTTTAGCTCTAGCTTCCGCGGCCTTTTCTTCTGCTCTAGCCCTGGGATCTACATCACTAAAGTTGTTCATCCCACCTTGAGGTGCATTGAGAGGATAGCTTTTTGTAGGGTCATATCTTTCTATATTTGGAGATTGCGCGCTTGGTTGTGGTGGTTGTGCGGCTATTCCTGGACGGTTACAAGCCTGTGCAGTTAAAAGTACAATTCCTGCCAAAAAGACTGTCAGAATTTTGAGGGGGCGCAGATTTTTTAGCCAATTAATGACTCTTTTCATAGGGGTACTCCTTTGATTTTTGCAAATTAATTAGACGTTAAACAAGATGCAATTTTGATAGATGAAAGATGGTAATTAATACTATCTACCAACTGCGGGATTCTTTTGTAACTCAGGTCTAGCACTGGCTTCATCTGCTTTTTCTTTTAAAAAACCAGAAGCTTCTTGTACATTTTCTTGAACTGTGCCAATTCTTTCTTTAATCCGAGTCCCTACATCTGGTTCGCGCTGGATTAAACCACCTGGTTTTGGTTGTTTATAGTCTTCTTGGGTAATTATGGGTAATTCCCCTTCTTTGAGAACTCTACCGGTTGGTGTCTCTGCACCGGGGTAGAGTAATTCTGATTCTCTATTGGCAGCAATCAATATCTGTGCATTGCTTTGCAGGCTAGCTTGGTCGTCGGCTCGATTTGCCTTGGTGTTAGTAATTTTTGGATCTGTAGACATCCTATATTTGGTGTAATTGTCTCCACCATTTTTATAAGGATTATTAGCACCGCCAGCTTGCACGGCAGGGTTTCGGGGATTCGCTCCTTGGGGATTGGCTTGACTACAAGCGGTGCTAAAAATTAACAATAGACCAGCCAGAAATATTGTGACAACTTGGCGTAGGCGCAGTTTTTTCCATAAAGAAATTAAACTATTCACCACTTCCTCCTTTAAGTTAGTAAACAGACTCAGTACTTATTTACAAGTAATAAATAAGTAATTATTTGTGTGCTGTTTGAGGTCTGGATCTGATAATAAAATCGACCGACAGTTTTTAATCTTAGGTGCTAAAAACTAGCTTTTCCTCTAGCGTAAGTCACATTATTTGCATTAATATGGTGTCAATTTTATCTAACTGTAGAGAGAGATAATTAAATATAATCAATAATTACTAATACATAATTAACAAATAAATATTGATTCAAATTAGATACTTTATAAGCATTAAAAGTTGTGAATATAACTCTAATTTAAGAAGTTGATGAAGTATTTTCACAAGTTAGGAATTATGAATTTGGCAATTTGTTCGCTGCAAACATATGTTGTGTAGCTGATGTAGCATAAGATTTGAGATATTTAGCCTTGGGTGTTCTAGCTAGTTAAATGACTATCAAACTGAAGCAAATTCTACGTTGGGTAATTTTAGGGGCGACGCTAGTTTTCGTCGGTAAAGCCTTGCAGGATAACTGGTTGGAAGTGACAGCTATCCGCATTGATGAAGCGGGATGGTCAATTTTGGCGATCGCAACTGGTGTAACTTTATTAGCGCATACTTGGGCTGGTTGGATTTGGACTTGGGTTCTCAAGGAGCTAAAACAACCTGTACCATCTACTAAATTTATTCAAGTTTACCTGAAAACCAATATTGCCAAGTACTTGCCGGGTAATGTATGGCATCACTATGGGCGGATTGTGGCGGCGAAAAATGCCAATATTGCAGCCGGTGCAGCTACCCTCAGCGTGTTACTAGAACCCCTACTGATGGCGGCGGCGGCTTTAATTTTTGTAATTTTATTCGGCAACCAATTTGCAGCTACAAATACTACCTGGATTCAACAAATATTCAAACTACTCAGTTTATTAATTATCCTTTGTGCTATACATCCCCGATTTTTAAATCCAGTAATTAACTTGTTATACAAATTAAAAGTAAAAAAAACTGATACTAAATCCAGCCCTAGTGTTGGGATTCGCCGCTATCCCCTACGCCCCTTATTAGGAGAAATGGGATTTTTAGGACTGCGGGGTCTGGGATTTATATTAACTTTATTTGCGATTATGCCCTTGAATTTTAGTCAAATTCCTTTATTGTTAGGGGCTTTTAGTTTTGCGTGGTTGTTGGGATTTATTGTTCCCGGTGCGCCTGGGGGGTTGGGTGTGTTTGAAGCCACAGCGATCGCACTTTTACAACATCGCTTTCCTTCGGCAGCGGTAATTAGTGCGATCGCTTTATATCGTCTGATTAGTATCATTGCTGAAACTGCCGGTGCTGTCTTGGCTTCATTAGATGAACGCTTTGCCAAGTAAGTAACACTGTATACAACTTTCTTCTCTATCTAAACTCTTCTCTGGGAGGAAAAGTGTTGCAGGGGGAGAAATTCGCTCCTGTTGTGATCAACTGTGGATTCAGCAAGTTTAAAAATCGAACGTTGTCCGAACCAATCCTAAGTACTGAGTATCATTGTTGCTATATATATCAATACTTGAGAGATTTCAATTTCTAGGGTTGTTGAACATAGGTGCAATTTATTGAGGCAGAAAGGCAAAGAAGAGAAACAGACTCAATTCTCTACTTTCTGCCTTTGTCTACCTTCTGGAACGTCTGCGAAGCCTGTCAATCATCACTGCGGCAATAATTACTAGCCCTTTAACCACTAGTTGCCAAAAGTAGGACATATTTAACAGAGTCAAACCATTGTTGAGAACAGCAATGATTAACGCACCCAGAAGAGTTCCGCCAATTGTGCCAATACCACCTGTGAAGCTCGTTCCACCCAGAATCACAGCAGCGATCGCATCTAATTCGTAACCTTGACCTAATATTCCAGTTGCACTATAAAGCCGGCTGGCACTCATAATTCCTGCCAAACCTGCCAGTAATCCACTCACGCCATAAACAAATAGCAACACGCGATTGACTTTGATACCTGTTAATCGTGCTGCTCGTTCGTTACCACCAACAGCATAAATTTGTACGCCCAAAACAGTTTGTCGCAAGACAAACCAACTCACAGCTACAGTCAGTAGGGCAATGATTACCAACCAAGGAAGGGGGCCGACATAGCTATTACCTACCCAAGCAAAGTTGATGTTGCGGTTAATGACTGTTGTACCGTTGGCAACTAAAAAGGCAGCACCCCGTAAGGCAGTTAATGAACCCAAGGTGACAATAAACGGCGGTACATCCAAAAAAGTGATTAACGCACCGTTGAGCAAACCCAAAAGTAGTCCTGTGAGTAAAGCAGCAGGTACAGCCAACCAACCTAAAGCCGGCAGTAAAGATACTAACACTGCAACTACAGCAGAAACAGCCAAGATTGAACCCACTGAAAGGTCAATACCTCCTGTCAAAATCACGAACGTCATCCCGGTTGCCAGCACAATATTGATTGATGCCTGACGTAAGATGTTGACAGCGTTACCTGCTGTGAAAAAGTTGGGACTAAGCAGCGAAAATAAGATGCAGATGATGACTAGAATCGGTAAAATACCTGCAACTTGCAAAAAGTTGTTGATCGATTTGCGCCGACTTGATTTGGAATGTTCACCTGGTCTATTGTTAACAGGTCTTAAGGTTTGACTCATGATGCTAATACCTCCGAAGCTCCAGTTGCATAGTGCATAATGTTTTCTTGAGTAATTTCTATGCCAGGGCTATCGTCAAGTTCCCCCACTAACTGCCCTTCTCGCATGACTAAAACGCGATCGCTCATACCAACAATCTCTGGTAATTCGCTGGAAACCATGAGAATTGCTACCCCTTGGGCTGCTAAGTCGCTGATAATGCGGTAAATTTCGCTTTTCGCACCGATATCTACACCGCGTGTTGGTTCATCTAGCATCAATACTCTGGGATTAATGGCTAACCAACGTGCTAACAGCAGTTTTTGTTGATTACCTCCGGAAAGATCCACGGCTCTGATTTCCAAATTGGCTAGCCGGATATGAAAGTTTTCAACTGCTTCTGTGGCAATCTTATTGACTGAAGCCCAGTTCACAATGCCAGATTTAGCATCCTGCTTGAGTCGATTGAGACCAATATTTTTTCGGGAACTCATTTCCAAAAATAAACCTTGGTCTTTGCGGTCTTCTGGGACGTAGCCAATACCAGCAGCAATGGCATCACTAGGTGAATTAATCTCCAGTTTTTTACCATTCAGGAATACTTCACCGCTGACTTTGCGGTCAGCACCAAAAATCAGCCGGGATACCTCTGTACGTCCTGCACCAACTAACCCAGATAGTCCGAGAATTTCGCCAGCACGAATCTGAAAACTAGTTGGCTGAATTTTGCGTCCGTCGGTGATATTTCTGACTTCCAGCACCACTGCACCAGGATTTTTCTGTCGTTGATGTTCGTAAAAGTCTTGCATGGAGCGACCGACCATCATCTGTACCAATCGCTGTGGAGAAATTTCTTCCCTTGTCAGACTGCCGATATATTGGCCATCACGCAGCACACTAATTCGATCAGCTAGGGCGTAGATTTCTTCCATGCGATGACTAATATAAATAATGGCAATGCCATCATTGCGGAGTTTGCGAATTACCTCAAACAAACGCTCAGTCTCGCGGTCGGACAATGCTGCCGTGGGTTCATCCATCACCAAAATACGGCTTTTGTCCTTCAACGCTCTGGCAATTTCTACTTGTTGCTGTTCAGCGATCGCCAAAGTGCCTACTATAGTTTGTGGTGTAAAACTAGCCCCCAAGCTGTCTAGCACTTGCTGGGCTTCCAGTTCCATACTTTTGCGGTCTAAAAACTGACCCCGTTGCAACTCGCTCCCCATAAAAATGTTTTCGGTAACGGTTAAATTGGGTGCAACGTTCAGTTCTTGATAAATTAGATTAATCCCAGCTTGTCTTGCTGTACCCGGATCGGTAATTTTCACTGGTTGACCGTTGATGCGAATTTCGCCTTCGTCAGCAATGTAAGCTCCAGCCAGAATCTTCATCAATGTGCTTTTGCCTGCACCATTTTCACCCATGAGAGCGTGAACCTCTCCTGGATAAATTGTCAAGTTGACACCTTGCAAAGCCGGGACACCATGAAATCGTTTAGCAATCCCCTGCATTTCTAATACAGGAGTGGCAGTTGCCGCTGACGGAAAATCAGTTTTAATATTTGTGGTCATAAATTGAGTGCTGAGTTGTGAGTAGGCAATTCTTGAATTTTGAATTGGTATCACCAACCTGTAGATGTGCTAACGTTCTCTTTTGTAATCAACTTGGCGGGAATCAAAATATCAGGTGATTCCGGTTTTTTACCATGCAAGATATCATTGCCCACCTGAACGGCTTTTTGAGTCATCCCGCGGGGATTTTGAGTAGCCGTTGCAGCATATAGACTATCTTGGGAGGCGATCGCTTGGATTGCTTCTGGCGCGCCGTCCACTCCCACGATGAAAAAGTCTTGGCGTTTGGCTTGGTTGGCGGCCAGATCAACTCCCACACCACTGGGGTCATTGATGGCAAAGACAGCATCAATCTTGGGAAATGTGACTAGCAGATCGCTCATCACCCTCAGTCCGCCATCTCGACTACCTTCTGCGTTCTGGTCTTTAGAAAGTATTTTGATATTTGGATATTTGGCTAACACCTTCAAGCAGCCATCCACTCGCTGAATTACTGAAGTTACTGGTGGCCCGTTGACAATTACTACATTGCCTTGGCCTTTGAGGCGATCGGCAATATATTGACAACTAATTTCTCCAGCTTGCAAATTGTTGGTGGTGACGGTAGCATCTACTTCTGCGTCTACACCTGTGTCTACAGCAATCACAATCTTGCCTGCTTGCCTTGCTTGCTCAACAGCTGGTCTGATGCCTTTAGAGTCAGCAGCATTGAGGATAATCATGTCAGTATTAGCAGCAACGAAATTTTCAATTTGGTTAAATTGCTGGTTCAGGTCATAACCACTGGAAACTACAGTGACTCTGACATCATTTCCTCCGATTTTCTTTGCTTCTTGCTCTGCGCCCTGCGCCATAACAACGAAGAAAGGATTACTTAAATCGCCAACGGTCACGCCAACAGATCGTAATTTAGTATTGTGATTACCTACGGTGGGGCGTAGCCTATCGCTATTGTTGATCTGTATATTGGTATCATTAACATCTTTGGTATCATTAACATCTTTGGTATCAGTGTTAGTGGCTGTGTCGCCATTGGGCGAAACGTTGGTGCAGCTGACCAAAGTACCACTGATAATACTTAATAAAGTCGCTGTGAACGCAATTTTTTTCACATTCATCTATATCCTATAACGCATTTAAATTTGACGAAAACCAGCCGAATCTTAATCTGTTAAGTCCTCAGATGATGAGGACTTAAACCCATTTGCTCAACTTCAGCAACCGTTGTTTTTCTCAGAAAACCTTATAAAATTTGAATTTCACATTTTATGCACAGGTGTGCATAACTGAATGTTTTTATTCTTGCACACCTGTGCATAAAAAATATGTTAATTTTATTTACGTTACCAATAGCATTACTGAACATGAGTAAACGAAAAACTTCCATTGAAGATATTGCTCGCAAAGCGGGCGTTTCTCACTCCACAGTTTCACGCGCTTTACGAGACAGTAAACTGATTAGTTCTAAGGTACGAGAGGAAATCAAAAAACTAGCGCAGGAGATGAATTATGTGCCGAATGCGATCGCTCAAAGTTTACAAAATCAACGTACCTATACGGTTGGGGTAGTTGTCACTTCCATCGCAGATCCCTTTTTTGGTGAGCTAGTAGAGGGAATTGAACAGGTTGCTAGAGAAGCAAAATTGAATGTTTTGTTAAGTGCTTCACATGGTGATTTTGAGCAGGAAATAGCAGCTATTGAGAATTTCCATTATCGAAGAGTAGAGGGGATTCTAGTAGCTGACTCACGAGTAAGTAAGCAATATACACCAAAGTTAACGCAATTTACTGTGCCAACAGTGCTGATTAACATCGACACAGAAGATCAAGGCAAAACATTTCACTCAGTGGCCATAGATGACCGCTTAGGTGGCTCTTTAGCCGTAAAACATTTAATAGAGTTAGGACATACTTGTATTGGATATTTAGGTGTGGGCGATGGGAGCAAAGCCGCCCAACAGCGTCTAGAAGGATATCAAATGGCTCTTGCCCAAGCAGGTATAGCGCAAAATCCTGATTGGATTGCAATACCAAATCCAGACCATGAAATCATCAAAGATCTTGATATCGGTAAAAAAATGCTACCTCAACTAGTAGAAGCGGGAGTAACTAGCATCTTTTGCTACAACGATATGGTAGCAGTCGGCGCGCTCTTAGCCTGCAAAGAACTAGGTCTTTCAGTACCACGAGATTTAAGCCTCGTGGGATTTGATAATACTGCTCTGAGCAGTTACGTCACACCACCACTCACAACAGTTAGCCAACGAATGTTAGAAATGGGTAAATTGGCTATGACGATGTTACTGGACTTATCTCAAGGGAAAACTGTAGAAAATCTCCTTTTATCTCCTTTCTTAGTTAAAAGGGATAGTACTGACATTAAATTATACAGATAATTCAGGACTACTAAAAGCCTACACTTTACCATCGTAGTTGAGAGTGCGTACTGAGATAGATTTTTTACAAACTGCCCAACTTTTCAAATACCTCTGACATGCGATCGCCCTACTGAAGTAAATTTCTTGATTTGACATTAGCAAAAAGTTAATAATGCTCAAAGTAGCAAAAAATTGAGAAATCCGGAATGACTAAATTAGTAGTTATTAACCTAGAAAAAGGTAATTTAATTGACGGTTTTTCTCCAGTCACTGCTCAGATTTGGGAAACGAATAAATCTCGACCGATACAATTTATCGGCAGTTTACCATCAGCACTAAAAATAGTAGAAACCTATAAGCGGTTTCAATTAATCTATGAATCGTTATATCATCAGATAAAAAGTCGTTCTGGACTAGAAATTGAAGAAGTAGGCTTAACTAATGTGAGTGAGGTTGATTTCACAGAAGTTTGCCAACATTTACATGAACAGATAAATATTTGGCTAAATTCAAATTCATTTCGCCCAATAGACCAACAGTTAAGAGCGAGATTACTTTTAAACGAAGAAATTCAAATCATTATAGAAACGAGTGATAACTTACTACAAAAACTTCCTTGGCATCTCTGGAATTTTTTGGAGGATTATCAAAAAGCTGAAGTGGCAATAGGTACACCAAAATATGAAAGAATTAAGCCATTAACTAAAAATTATACAAATAAAGTTAGGATATTAGCTGTTTTAGGTAATAGTGAAGGCATTGATATCGAGCAAGACAGAGCATTGCTGCAAAAATTACCTAATGCTAAAACAATATTTTTAGTAGAACCTTCACGCCAAGAATTTGATCAGTGGCTTTGGCATCAAGACGGCTGGGATATTCTTTTTTTTGCAGGGCATAGTCAAAGTGATGGTAATACCGGTCTAATTCATATTAATCAAAGCACTAGTTTAAAGATAGGTGAATTAAAAAATGCTTTGAAATATGCGATTACCCGTGGTCTGAGACTAGCGATTTTTAACTCTTGTGATGGTTTAGGACTAGCAAATCAACTAACTCAGTGGCATATTCCCCAAATTATTGTCATGCGAGAAAATGTGCCAGATGTTGTAGCACAATCATTTTTAAGACATTTTCTCAGAGCTTTTGCTGATAATCAATCTTTCTATTTGGCAGTGCGGTATGCAAGAGAAAGATTACAAGGTATTGAAGATGAATTTCCTGGTGCTTCTTGGCTACCCACCATTTGTCAGAATCCAGCCGAAGAAGCACTCACCTGGAATGAATTATCTGGTAAAACGAACAAAGTTACTTTTTCTTGGTTCAACAGACAAAGTCTGCAAAAAGTTTTACTAGCAAGTTTCGTAGTCACTAGCTTACTCTTGGGGGTGCGATCGCAAGGCACAATTCAAGAATGGGAACTGAAAGCTTTTGATGGGATGATGCGGCTGAGACCAGATGAAGGGATTGATCCTCGTCTATTGGTGGTTACAATCACAGAAGCTGATATTCAAGCCCAACAACAAAGGCAAAAGTCTTCTCTATCAGATAGTGCATTGGAGAGATTATTGCAGATATTAGCTAAATCAAAACCAAGAGCTATAGGTTTAGATATCTATCGTGATTTTCCAGTAGAGTCTCGATATCCAGATTTAGCAATCAGTTTAGGTCAAAATCAAGACTTGTTTGCAATCTGTAAAGTCAGCGAAGGTGCAGGAAATGGGATCTCGCCTCCTCCAGAAATTCCGACGCAACGTCTAGGTTTTAGCGATGTAGTACGCGATCGCGATTTTATTGTCCGTCGTCATTTACTAATTTTAACCCCAGACCCGGAATCACCTTGTAAAACCCGTTATTCGTTAGGGATGCGTTTAGCCAAACAATATTTAGCAAAACAAGGTGTTCCTGTGCAGATTAATCATGAAGGATACTTGCAAGCTGGGAAGATAGTTTTTCGACCGATAGACGTGCCTACAGGCAGTTACCAACAATTTGATGCCCGCGGCCACCAAATACTACTCAACTACCGCGCTACAAAGCAGATTGCCCGAAAAGTCACTCTGGCAGAGATTTTAAATGGTCAATTCGATCCTAACTTGGTTAGCGATCGCATTGTCTTGATCGGTGTTGATGCTGAAAGTGTGAGAGATACTTTTCTGACACCTTATAGTGTCGGAAGTTTGCCCTACAAAGAAGTTCCAGGCGTATTGCTTCATGCCGAGATGGTCAGCCAAATCCTCAGTACAGTTTTAGATGATCGACCTTTATTGTGGGTTTGGCCTTTATGGGGCGAGACTTTGTGGATTTGGGGTTGGTCTTTCATCGGGGGTATGGTAGCTTTATACCGTGGCTCAAAATTGCAACTAGCACTAATAACTAGTTCTGCAATCATGATTTTATATGGATGCTGTTTTGGTCTGTTGTTGTATGGAGGTTGGATACCATTCTTACCTTCTGCTTTGGCGTTGATAATTACTGTTTGTACAGCAATGTCATACACATTATTATTCCATCAGAAAAAATAGCATACAGAGATTTTAAAAATGAACATAGGCTTTTGTGTCAAATTAATAAATCCCATGTTGGCGATTATTTTTGCAGTTGTTAGTCTGACGCAATCCCCTGCAAAATCACAGCAATCCCATAATGAACGAATACGCTTCATCCAGCCTACTTTAGAAAAAGAACCAGAAAATAGAGGCGCACCCAAAGACAGACAAGGGGCTGGAACTCGTGGAGATTGTCCTAATGTAAGTATCCCTCTGACGGCATTGATTCCTTTGATGTCAAACAATCTGAGTCAGAAGCAACAAAAACCTGTGAATGCTTCTACAACAAAATTTGCATTGGGATTAACAGTTAGCGAATTTCCCACCTTTTGGTTTTACTTTCCCTATGCGGCTCAAGATGTTAACTCTGTTAAATTGATCTTACTAGACGAAGAAAATAACTCCGTAACTAAAGAGCCTATTTCTATTAATATATCTGGAACACCGGGAGTTATTAGTGTTCGTCTTCCAGCAACTGAAAAACCTTTAGAAAGTGGGAAGTATTATCATTGGTACTTTTTAGTTGATTGCAACCCTCAAAGCCGTACTGATGATATTGCGGTCGAGGGTTTGGTCAAAAGAATAGAGCCAAATTCTGATTTAAATCGTCGTTTAAAGACTAAAAACCCAGAAGAAATTGCCGTTATTTATGCTGAAGCAGGTATTTGGCAAGATGCAATATCTACTTTAGGAGAACTTCGTCGTAGTAAACCCCAAGATAGCCGCCTCGCTTCTGACTGGCAAGGCCTGTTAAAATCTGTCGAGTTGGACAGTATTGCCACGCAAACTATTACACCATGTTGCAATCCTTAGTAACATTTCAACCTAAAAGTATGTTTGAAAATTATGTTTGGTAACTTCAAAGCCTCTTCCCTGCAAGGAGAGAGGCTTTGAATTTTCCCCCTTCCCTAGTAGGGAAGGGGGTTAGGGGGTTAGGGGGTTAGGGGGTTAGGGGGTTAGGTTTCACATTAACTTTTCAAAATAACGTGAAAAGTCAGGCTATGGAGAAGGGGTTCTTAGTATACTTTTCAACTTTTCAAACATCCTCTAAAGCCAATTACCTACTAAAACATAGGGGGCCCAATAAAATGGATGTTCTTCATGTTGCCTCAAAATCGACTCTTGGGCGCGTCGGAGGGCTTCTGCTTTAGTAACATTAGGATTGTTTTTTAATTGTCGATAGAATTCGCCCATCAGAACAGATGTAGATTGATCATCTACTTGCCATAAAGAAGCAAGGGTACTACGCGCACCTGAACGCACTGCAATTCCAGCCAATCCTAAAGCTGCCCGTTTATCTCCTGTAGCCGTTTCACAGGCACTGAGAACGAGCAATTCTATTGGTTGTAATGCTCCCACTTGCCGTCCTCCAGCATCTTCTCTGGTTTGTAGTATCTCACGCAGTTGCTTGGCATTAATCTTGCCATCCCACGCCAAAATAAATGTATCTTCCAGTTGAGAACTAAATTTGCCGTGAGTTGCCAAATGTACTATAGGATAGGCATCAGAACTAACTTGGTTTTCGATAGTTGTGTTAGTAAAAGTTTGGTTGAGGAATTGTTTAGTAGGAATCACAGATTGCAGTTCTTGCAATTCCGTGGCGACGTTAGGTAAAGGACTGAAACCAAGGCGCGATTCAGTTAATCCTCCTGCCAATGCTTCAAATCTTTGTTTTTGTTGTTTTGGGTCTATTAGTTGTAATCCAGGAGATAAAGTCACACTGTACTTTTCTACTAGATACTTTTTGCCATCATGGAGGGCTGCCATTGGAATATTTCGTAAAGAACCATCCAGCACAAAAACTAAAGTTTTGATCTGGTTCTGTTCTAATACTTGTTCGGCAGGTTTGATTAACCAGTTATATACTTCTTGCGAAAGGACTTCGCGATCGCGAAAAGTGTATCGTGCTTCTAATTTTTGCCGTAGATTGTCTAAAGTAGTTTCGACCTCAGTTTTTGCTATGTAAGTTCTATAGTGACTAAGTTCTGTTTTTCGGGGTAATTTTACAATTACCTCTAACCTATCTGCCAAAATAATTGGGTAAATAACTGCTGTTGCTGGGTTAGCATTATCGACAATTTCATCAATCTGCGTTGGCTGGGCAGCTATGCAAGCATCTCGGAAAAAGTTATCTAATTCAGCTAACTGTAAAGCCTCAATGACGCTCCGGGCTTGGTTTAAATTTTGAAAACTGGGTGTTTTCGGTTGCAGCAATAAAGCTACCAATTGTCGATACACTGGTTCAACTTGATCTCGAAAATCAAATTGCAGATCAGGATTGAGAGCTACTAAGTCACTACGTAAGGATTTGAGACTGGTCACAGCCTCAGTATAGGCAGCTACAGCTTCTGAAGGGCTTCTCTGCGCTAAGAGTATGCGACCCAATTGCCACTGCCATTGATAAGCGATATCTGCGGCATTCAGCATCTGGGCGAGGCTCAAGGCTGATTCGGTATATTTTCGAGCGATCGCCCATTGTTGGGTTTTTTCGTATAGTTGACCTAAATGACCCAGCGCGTAAGATTCAGCTCGTTGGTCTGTGATATTTTTGGCTTGTTGAATGGCTTTGTTGAGCAGTTGTAAACTTTCGTCGGGACTGGCAACTGATTTTGCTGTTGCCGTTACACCCTGATTAATACATTGTAAGCTTTGAGCCAAGTTCACTCCAGCATAGACGGTGGCTCGACTGGGGCTAAGAGTTGCCAGTGTAGACTTGATAGAGTTTAGTTCTTCCGATGTAGGTTGTTGATGCACATATAATAAAACGCGCAAATGATTAAGTTGTGCCTGCACTGTAGCAACGGGTGAAGTAGATTTCTCTACACTTTGTTGATAGGAATCAATAGCATTGCCGTAGTAAGTTTTAGCACTAGCTGTAATACTTTGATGCCCACAAGACAACGGCAAACTGTTCTCTGCTTTTGTGGTCTCCCGTAACAAACTTCTATTTGCTAGAGAGAGAAATGTGTTACCTAAACTGAGTAAAGTTGCACTTTCTTCTTGAGGCGATCGCAACCTTTGCGCAACTGCTAAACTTTGCCCAAGTACTTGCTGAGACCTGTCTAAATCGCCACTGGCTCGCAGGGCATTGCCTAAACTTCTCAACCCTACCGCTTTCACCAGCGAGTCCGGTTGTGATTCCAGACCTTGTTCTATCTGTGCGAATATTTTCATAGTGCTACGGTAACGCCCCAAAGACTGTAAAGCCGTAGCTTGGTTAATTAAACTCCCTGTATAAGCCGCTTGCTCACCAATTTGGGAATATATCTTGGCGGCTGTTTGCCATGATTCTAAAGCCGATTCAGTGTGACCTAAGGCTAGTTGTAAACTACCTTTAGTGTTATGAGTCAGAGCGAGAATATGTTTGGACTCATTAGTATTGAGTTGAGAATTATTTAACAAATCGAGGCTAATTGTAATTGCTTCAGTTGCTTGTTGCCATTGTCCTAATTTCTGTTCAGCTAAAGACAGATAATTTAACACCAAAGCTTGATTCAATATATCTTTTTGCGAATTGTATATCTGTGCAGCTTGCTGGAAACTTTGCATTGCTTGCTTAAATTGTCCTGCTTGGTAAAAGGTTTTGCCCTTTTGTACCAGTTGTTCTGTATTTGCAGGTATTGGAAATTGTTTGCCAGGAGTTTGGTCGGGAATAGGTGTAAGTCTGGAGCTAGCTGGGAGTATGTGAACGCCAAGGCTGAAAACTAACCCCAATAAAGTTAAGACAATTATTCTCAATCGACGGTGCCAAAAAAACTGCAAATAAAGCATCGATAAACACAGATTTCTAACTATGTTCCTAAAATTATGTTTCACCCTCTAAAACCCTTTCATCAACAATAATCAATGCTTCAACCCTCTTCAAATGAAGAGTTAGCTTGCAGCCTGACATCCTGATGGCAAATCCCTGAAACCTTGAGGTGTGACTGTAGGTGCAACAGCTACCAAAGTCACTTCACCTTGAGCATTAGTGACCCATCCTTGGGCCTCTTGCACAATATGATGAGTTCCATCACCTGATTCATGAGTCACTGGTGCAGCCTGCTCATTCTCTTGCTTGTTTGTTGCAACAGTGGTGAGTTTCCAATCTTCCCAAATAGCGTTGGCATTGAGTGCCTCGTTGGGAGAAGCGGGTAAACCACCGCGTCCAGTAATTGTAAAGCTGCTGCCGCCTCTGACTGCACAGAAGTTTTGGTTAATCAGGCTAGAAGCGTCTACCCCTTCTATTGGTAAAGCGACTAAGCCATTGTTGGGGTCTACATCAGGTGTATTAATCTGCACTCTGCCATTGAATTGAGAATTCACCCCTGTGGCAGTGATGTCATTAGTATTAACAGTAGCTATATCTCGAAACTGGATGCCGAAGATACCAGCAGCATTGTTGATAGTCACGTTTCCACCACGGAAATTAACGGAATTAGCACTGATATCGCTATTTTCTTGGGGAATAGCAATAATAAAGCCATTTTTGGCATCAATGTTAATATTTCCACCAGTGATATCCTGACCCCTAGCGTTAGTGGTGATACTGCTACCTCGGCGTAAAAATAATAAAGGTGAGTTGATAAAGATATTTCCGCCGCCTCCTGTCGTATCAGCACGGATTTTTCCTTGGTTATCTAAAAGAATCGAATTAGCATCAACTGTTAATGCACCTGCTTCTCCTGAACCGACACTGCTGACTGTGACTTGTGCTTCATCTCTCACTGTTAACTTTCCTGCCTCAAGAGTCAAATCGCCGCCTTTACCCCTACCTGTAGTTTCAGCTGAGATAATAGAACCATTGCCACGGATAGTGATCGACTCAGGAGCTTTTACCGTTAGCGTACCCCCTTTACCACTATTGAAAGTGGATGCTGATATCTGCGCTCCATCTTCTAAATTCACCAGCAAATTCTGCCCATTGTTAAGAGGTTGAATAGTGAGATTTCCCGCGTTTGCTGAACTCAGGGTTTGAGCAAATAGTCCGCTATTAGCACCAAGTTGTAGTTCTTGAACATTTACTGCTATGTCACCAGCATTACCAGCACCAGAGGTAGAAGTAAGTAATCTTCCGCCGTTTGTTGTTTGAAAAACGTCTGCGTTGACGGTAATGTTACCCCCTTTAGAATTAGTCTGAGTTGTAGCATCTAAAACAGCATTATCCACTACTCTCAGATTGGGGGTTGTTAGCTTGATATTTCCACCTTGACCAATTTCAGCAGAGCTTGTGCTACCCAATAAACTATTGTTACCACCACTACTGGAGCGTAAAGCAGTACTATTTCCGGAGATATTAACTTGCTCGGTTGCATTGACGACAATCTCTCCGGCTTTCCCCTGTCCTAGAGTTTGGGTTTGTACGATTCCCCCTTTTGTTACATCAAGGGAACGAGTTTGTAAGTTGATGTTACCACTATCACCCCTCGCTTCTCCTGCTACTCCGCTTAAGAGTGAGCCATTGTCAACTAGGATGGAATCTGCCTTGATAGAGATGTTACCTGCATTGCTACCTTGCCCGAATGTTGTGGTGGCGATCGCTCCTCCATCTTGAACAACTAATCGTCCAGTTTCAATTGTCAGGTTGCCTGCATTGCCAGTAGATCCGATAGTTGCTTGGGTAAATACACCGCTAGGAAATATTGCATCAGGAAAGTTTGGATTGGTACTAGTGGGAATAAAACTACCGGGAGTGCTACCAGATGGAATTCCTGATAACCTAGTTGTGTTAAATAATGCTGACGGTTGTTCCGTTGTCGTTCCACTCACTTCTATAAAATTAGTGGCATTGAGAGTGATATTTCCACCCCGCCCACTGCCAAGAGAAGAGGCAGATACTTGTGCGCCATTGGTAAGAGAAATGGCAGGAGCAGCAATCAGAATATTTCCCCCTAGTCCAGAACCAAAGGTACTGCTATTAATTGCTTCACCACCATCACTATATCTGTCAACACCCAAACTGAAAGGAGCATTGCTAATAATGGTAATATTTCCTGAACCTTGAGTTCCTACAGAGTAAATAGAATCGGTTTCAATGGTTTTAGGTGCTTCCAAGTAAATCATGCCCCCCTTTCCCGCAATAGAATCGGAGAACGAGAAAGAGTTTAAATCGAGTATGGAAATTCTGCCGTTCGAGGATACGACACGTATATCTCCTCCATCTTTCGCACTATTGCTAGAAAGAGAAAGTGAGTAAGAGTCTAGATTACCATCAATTATGATGTTGCTGCCTGCAAAGAGGCTAATATTACCCCCATTTCCTGCTATGCCGCCTAGTGAGTAAGAACCCGAACCACCGCCAACGCCAATATAAATGCTACCCTTGGGTGTACTAAGATTAATTATGCCTCCATCTCCTGTTATGCCATAACGAGAATTTGAGGAAGATCCTAAACCTTCAGTGCTAATATTGCCGTTGCTAGAACTCAGACTAATTGCACCACCATTTCCCGTAATACCAGCAGAAGAAGAACTTGAGGAAGAATCTAAAAAGCCGATTACATCAATATTGTTAGCGGCATTAAGACTAATTTCGCCACCATTTCCCGCATCACTAAATGTTTGTTTTGGATTCTTTACAACAGATTGTGACTCAGAGAAAGAGTTCAAATTGCCATTGACAGTAATGCTACCATCGAGCGCGCTCAGGCTAATTTTACCTCCATCTTGCGCTGTACCTAAGTTAGAGTTTGAGGAAGAATTTAAATTACCAGTAGCAATGTTACCTTTTGATGTTTCAAAACTAATCACGCCTCCATTGCCGGTCGTGATTTTTGCACTGACATCAGGGTTGTTTCCAGTAATTTGTGAAGAAGAGTCAACATCACCTGTAGTAATACTGTTAGTAGCTTTTAGATGAATTCTTCCCCCATCTGCTGCATTGCCTGATTCTGAGGATGAATAGGATAGCAAATGACCAGTGTTAATGCTGCCATTAATGGCTTCAATTTTAATCGAACCTCCGTTAGTATTATTAAAGTTATTAATAAAGTTAGGAGTTTGTTGTCCATTAGTGCTAATAAGTTGAGTATTCACATCTCCTGATACGGCTAAAAGACTAACTATCCCCCCAATTCCGTTAAACGGCTGTAAGATCACATTTCCACCTATCGTAATTCCAGGAGGTACGGTGCTAGTAGCATAATTAGGTACTGTGCCAGAATTAACACCTCCATAAGCTAAATTTTGCTGTCCTGAACGTAGAATTAACGCTGAACGAGTACTAAGGGTTTCTGTATCTGATCCTGGAGGCAAAGAGTTTATATCGGGTCTACTGATATTAATGTCACCTTGGAAACGAATATCACCTGTGGCTTCAACTAATAGAGATGAGCCTAGATAATTAGCCGCAACATCAACATTGCTATTAGCACTAATAATTGAGCCATATTTACTAACAAAAGTTGTTAGTCCTCCAGAGCTACTACGAATCAAAAGACTGTCACTACTCTTAAAAGAGCCTCTTTCAGAAATTATTGTATCAGCAACAAAAGCTAGCTTGCCCCCAGTAATAGAACTAGTTTTGATGTTGCCGTTGGCTGTTATGAGAGTAATATCCCCTCCATTTCTTCCTACGCTATCAGCAGAAATAGAGTTAGAGTTTAAATTTTCAGTAAAAATGTTACCGTTAAAAGCAAAAATATCAATTGCACCTCCATCTCCTGCTGTATCACCATTAGAGAACGAGTATAAATTGCGTGTAGAAATGTTTTTGTTAAAGGCAAAGATGCTAATTGCACCTCCATTTCCAGCAATACCAAAATTAGCTTGTGAATCGGATTTTAAATCGCCAGTGATATTGATGCCGTTGACGGATTCAAGAGTAATCGTACCTCCACTTCCAGCAATACCAAAATTAGCTTGTGACTGAGAGTTCAAATTACCATTGATATTAATACTGTCGGCGGATTTAAGAGTGATTGTCCCCCCATTTCCGGCTATCCCAGACACAGAGCGTGAGTTAGACAACAAACTTCTAGTAGAAATATTGCCTTTGGATGCTTCTAGGATAATATTGCCACCATTCCTCGCATCGCCATAGTCAGAGTAGGAACCAGAAAACGAAGTATTTAGGATATTGATGCCGGTAAGGCCCCTAATACTAACCTCGCCACCATTTCCAGCTGTATTCTCAATAGATTGTGAATAAGAATTAAAGGTATTGACAGAAATTTCACCATTTGTGCTTTGAAGGCTAATTGCTCCTCCATCTCCTGCAATGCCAGATTCTGAGTACGAGTAAGATAACAAATCACCCTTGATATTAATGTTGTCGTCAGAACTAATGGTAACTGCACCACCGTTGCCCGCATTGCCAGAATTAGAGCTTGAGCTAGTAGTTAACTGACCTTTAATATTAATGCCGGTAGCAGCTTTAAGTGTAATATTGCCTCCATTTCCAGCAATCCCATACTCAGAGTGTGAGTCAGAGAACAAATTTTGTGCGTTAATCCAGCCGTTGCTACTGCTGATGGTAACTATGCCCCCATTTCCCGTACTTTCAGATTCAGAGTAGGAGTAAGAGTACAAATCACCTTCAATATTGATACCATAGGTAGCACTGATGGTAACTGCGCCTCCATTACCCGCACTTTCAGCACGGGAGTCTGAAGAAGAGTCCAAATCATCGATGGTAATGCCATTAAAGGCTTTTAGGCTAATCGCGCCTCCATTTCCTGTATTGCCAGAATCACTGTATGAGTAAGAGTACAAACCATTACTGGTAATGTTGCCATTGGTGGCTTCAAGATTAATTAGACCACCATTGCTCGCACTGCCAGAATTAGAACGAGAGTAAGAGCGCAAATCACCTGTATTAATGTTTCCGTTGGCAGTTAAGGCGATCGCGCCACCACTTTCCGCACTACCAACACGAGAGTAAGAAAAAGAGAACAAATCGCCAGTTCTAATGTTGTTGTTAGCAGATAAGAGAATACTGCCACCACTCTCTGCGCTACCAAAACGGGAATCAGAAGTAGAGTAAATATTACCAGTCGTGATGTTACCACCCTTGGCAACAAGGGTAATTTCTCCTCCATGTCTTGTATCTTGGGATGTAGAGTAAGAGTAAGAGAGCAAATTACCAGTTCTAATGTTGTTGTTAGCAGTTAAAGCGATCGCACCGCCATTGTTAGCCCCATTTCTAGTATCTAAAGTTTGAGTGAAAATTGCTCCACCACTTTCAATTTCAATTGCCCCGCCATTAGTAGTAATTGCTTCGGTAGTTACATCTCCTAATGTTGTTAAGCTAACTTTTCCTATCGACTCATAACTATGTGGGTTTAAGGTCAGGTTTGTTTTTAAGTCTATTTTCTGATTACCAATGAGTGTGATATTTCTCGCCGCCTCTAGCTGTCCCTGCAAATCAAGTTTGTCTGCTACTAGTGTCAGGTCTTGCCGAGACGTTAAATTGCCGATATTGGTAATAGTTGCCCCTGTCCGACTTACTCCATACTGCAATCCTGGTGTAATATTTACTGCCAGTAATGGTGGGGCTTGGGGATTAGTTGCACTAAATTCACTACCATCAGGAAACTTGAAACTGTTTGCGGTAGTTGCAGCAAACGAGCCGCCAATGTCTAAGCGAGCATTTTGACCAAAAATAATACCGTTGGGATTGATTAGGAATAAGTTTGCTGTGCCGTTAGCACGAATTAAGCCATCAATATTAGAACTTGAATTACCCGTGACTCTTGTCAGGATGTTCTGGATATCTGGTGCATTGTTGAATAAAGCACTACTGTCATTGGGTATAGAGAATTCTTGAAAGCTGTGGAATAGACTTGTGCCTCTTGTCGTTCCACCTTCAATAATTCTGGTAGTACCATCTAATCTGACGTTGGAATTATTAGGCAGTGTGCCGTCTGGAGTAATTTGGGCAACTGCATAATTTGGATAAAGTATTGTTGTACCAGCGATCGCAATTCCTAAACCTTGCAGCCATATCAAACACGCATTTTTTCCAAACACTGTTTCTCCAAAGCTATTAGCAATGTTTGTACTGTACGAGTGTTCATTAAAGCATATTCACTTCCGATTTGCTCATTTTTTTTAATACTCAAACAAATAAATATGTCGAAAGGCATATTTAGAAAAATGATGAATTATGTATATGCTTGGACGTATGACCATGTAACTCATAATCATCAAAAAATAAGTCGATGATCTACCTTTACTGCTAAGACCAAGAAAGCGTATGGGGATCAAAAATTTAAAAGATAAGCACTTCCGAATAGGTAAAAATTGACTTTTGTAAATAATGAGCGAGAGTATTAAAGCCGATTTTCAAAGTAATGAATGTCCAGGTCATAGGCACAAAAAGCAGGTTTTTGACGTTCAATAATTTTTCTGACTAATCCTTCATTGATTGCCTCTGATTGTTGCACATGCAGTTCTACAACAAAATGGTAAGGACAACCACCTCCCAGCATTGAGTCTTCACCTATACGGGTTGGCCCCATCACAAAACCGAGATCAAACACTTCTCTAATATTGATTTGCTCTAAAGGTAAGCCTGTATAAAGATGTATGTACAAGCGCAAACCATATCGAGTTCCATGCCAACGATAAAGAGCGATCGCATTCCGAATTAACAGTCTTTGTCTTTCAAGATCACAACTACTATCAATTTCCCAACCAACCCAGTAGGCGAGAAAAGGTAGCAGCGTCCTAGGAGCAGTAATTGGATCTAGATATGCCCAAAGAGTATCTAGAGTTTGAACTGCTGGATCAAAAGCCTGCTCTAAAATACTGACAAATCTGCCTACAAAGTCTACTTCTCGATAAAGAGTTGGTAAATAATTCAGATAGGAACTACTCGGACGTACCGATAGGTGAAAGATGCGATATTGTATGAGTCTTTGTTCGCTGCCCTCTTCTATATACAGATAAACCTGACTCTGGTAATTCAGTTGCAATCGTGGGTGCTGGGGATGCAAAGTTGATTGATTTTCAAAAAAATCTGCGGGAACGAGAAAGTCTATCTCTGTTTCCATCTTTTGATGGGGAGGAATGTCTGCAAAGTCTGTTTGATGCCACCCGCACCAATCCGATGGAAAATCCCCTTCTATGTGTAATTTCCATCGGATTGGTCGATTGGCGACATTTTCTAGCCTTACGAACATTTGTCCTAGCTCACCAGGTTGGAGGAGCAATTCATTGCCGATGGGTTCGTCAGCTTGGCTATCTTTGAGTGTAAAACCTTTGGATGCCAAAACTTCAGGCGATCGCATGGCAGTTAGCGATAAAGCTAGAGTTTCACGAGAAATTGCTTGAGTCATACCCCAGTACCGCTTGATGAAATGGTATTAGTTCAAAATTTCTTTGTCTTGCACAGACGAGAGTACACAACCAACCACTTGGGCAAGAATTTTAATCCCGAAACTCAATGATATGAGCAGATGGCAGTTGAGGATGATGATCGTCCCAAGAACAGGCAAGACCTAAAGGCCCAGGATCAATTTCTAGTTCTGGGATATCTGCACGAAACCAATCGCCATCGAACTTGCGCAAACTGTAGAGTTTTACTGCGCCTAGATAACGTACCCCCGAAATTTGACGACACACAGCAAAAATGTCCGAGGGATAGACACACCGACCTAATTCCCAACCTTGATGAGCCAGTCCTCCCACAAGAGGATTCAAAAAACGGTAGAGGGCTGTGAGTAATTGAGAACGGATGATTTCTTGATCCCGTGGGTTATTGTACTGTGGTTCTAAAAAGACTTCAGTTTCAACACTTACCCCAACGTATTCTGGTTCTTCCAATTTTACTTGTACGCCCAAAGGCTTGCGATCGCTCATATACTCCAAAATTTCTGTTTTCAGTTGCGGCGATAAATCAAAATATTCATCTGGCTTCATCCCTCGCTGAAAATCGAAGTTATCTACATCTACCTTTTTCGGAACAACCAGCAAGCGGACAATTCCGGCTGTTGTCTGTTCTGGTCTAGTTAGAGCATGAACACGAGCCACTGCTCTTTGGGCGGCTGTCTTAGCAACTCGCTCAAAATCTTCGGGAATAACGGCAGACTCACGAGTACGGAGCATTTCCGGGACTCTAATCACAGCTTCGTCTAAAGATTCCGCATCAGTACCACCATAAGCAGGACGATAGTTAATCACGCTTTTCACATAAGGAAGAGAATTCTTGAGTACCGTAATTTTCTCGGCTTGGACGTTCCCCCAACTACCTCCACCTGTGCGATACGCCAGCAGATATATTTCTGACCCGATAGGCGGAACTTTGCCGTATTGCCGATCTAAAACCACACTGTGATTATTAGCGGTTGTTTGTGGTTGAATATAAGCAAAATTCCGCGCGTCTAAATTTTCGTGGCGAATGATTCTACCTACAGCTTGGATTTGTGACCTTTCTTGGGTCAAAAACCTAATTTGACTAGGTTCGCGCACTAAAGGCCCAAATTGAACCGTACCTGTTTGAGCATCGATAGTGTAATGTCGGTCATCAGGTGTAGATGCACCAAAGTTAGGCACTTCTGACCAATCTTGAATATCACCATCTGGTAGTCTAATTTCGATGTGTTCTTGTTGTTCTCGAATTCTGTCTAAGATAGGTGTGCTTTGCAATTCAAAAGATTGGCCTGGTTTGCCATTGCTAATCCCCAGAAATTCATCTTCTACCCGAATACATTGAGTAGCATTAACTGCACCACCAATGCTGCGTATTTCTAAACCAACTATGCTAGGAGAACGGCTATAACTAGGTTGAGTTTCATTGGGATAAGTATAAACGCAACGTATCCATTGGCCTGCAAAACTAGTACCAAAATCAGTTTGAGGTAATTGTTGGGGCAAATGTAAAACTACATCTGCTCCATCTAATGGTTGTGTGATGTCGCTAAAGCTGAAGCCTTTGGTTTTATCATCATCTTTAATCCGCAGAATTGGCTGCCAATTGAGACCATTCCATGCTTCCCACTGGCGAGGGGGATCATCAGGATTAATACCAGTAGTTGTTGCAGCCTCTCCTTTGAAAGTAATAGCAATTACATTCCCAGCTATAGAGTTTTCTGGGTCTTCTAAAACGAGATAAAAACAATTACCAGGAGTAACTTCTTCAAATAGAAAAGTTTCTTCTAAGTTATCCCATTGTCGATTATTGGGAGTGCGATCGCGCAAGTGTTGGGGTGTTTCTTCTTCTATATATGCTATCAGCAAATGTTTAATTTGCGGATTACCAATTACTAGTTCGTTGTCAGTAGTAAAAATTACTGCCTCCTCAGTTTCCGTGCGAACCGTTGCGACTTCCGTGGCAAAAGGTATTCTGACTTCAGCAGGCTGTGCTGTCGTGAGATAAAATGTCAGTTCACACCTGGCTGGTGTGGGAGGGTTCAGGCGAATTCCTAGCAGTTCTAAAAAAGCTACATAATTTCTGCGAGGAATTTGATTGAATCGTAGCAACATTTGATCAGTCAGCCAAGCAAACAATTCAATCAAAGTAATTCCGGGATCTCCAGGGTTATGATTTGTCCACTCAGGACAGTAGCGCGGAATGCGAAGAATACACTCTTCGACTAAATCTTTAAAAGAACGGTCATCAAGATTTGATTTTGGTAGCTTCGGTAAAAAATCGAATTCCATTGTTAGTTATGAGTCAATAATCAATAATTATTCGTCATTTGTTGCGCTCTGCATTTTTGCCCCCCTTGATTTTCCTTTATCCACCTATTCACTCAATGATTCCCGTGATTCTAAATAAAATGGATAAACTAAACTGCGAAGATCGGGACTATTTTTAGGTTGATATTCAATCACAATATCTACTTTGCCTCTAATGGGATCTGGTTCTGCACGTACTTGTTTTAAGATAATACGTGGTTCCCACATTTCTAATGCTTCTTCAACATAGCGACGAATTAGTAATAAAGTTTGAATACTGAGTGGCTCAAAAACTAAATCAGATAACCGAGAACCAAAATTGGGCCGATACACCCGCTCACCTAAGTCTGTGCGGAGAATAATAATAATGGACTCTTCAATATTTGGTTCAGCTGCACTAAGTTGAACTCCACCCTGTACATTTACTCGTAATGGAAAAGCAAATCCAGCACCAATGTAATCAGGTTCTTGCAACAGATAATCAGTATCTTCAAGCATACATATATGTTGACAGCTTTCTGATTTCTTATTAGCTGCAATTCAATTCAACTTATGCAGTTATTAAAAAAATCTATTTTTCTTGAGAATTTATCTTGGTGTACCGTTTATCAACACTAAACCATTAAGTGAAATAGTAGGAGCATTAATAGTGATTGTTCCACCAGCATTAATAGTAATTGCTCCGCCAGCAGCAATAGTAGCAGCACCACCAGAATTCATATTTAAGTTAGTAGTGGCGGTAGTATTAATAGCAGTTGCTTGAGAATTTATGGAAGTGGTAACCATAGATCCAATATTTATACTACTATTCATGTCATTTAAACTGATAGTTTGTCCTCTAGCTGTGACAATTTCGACAATCCTTCGCCTGTCATCTAAACGGATTTTATGTCTGCCGATAGTTTCTATTTCAATGCACCTATCGGTATCATTAAAGCGCAAGCGATGCCCGGAACGAGTGCCAGTCTGGATATAGTAACCTCGTTTTTCACCACGTCGATCATCATCAATAAATGTCACTTTGTGACCATAACGGGTTTTTTCCTCCCTAAGCCGCACTTTTCCGTTGATAACCGTATCAGCTATTTTTCTGGGAGTCGAGTCTTTACCGTTCCAAACTCCACCAATAATATAGGGACGGTGAATATCTCCATGTTCAAAGGCGACTAGCACTTCATCATTGATTTCTGGTAGCCAGTATGTACCACGGTTCTTACCTGCTCCCAAACCAACGACTCTAGCCCAGTTGCTAGTATGTCCTTCTGTCAGGGTGGGAAACTTCACTTTGACTCGACCCCAGCCTTTGGGATCTTCATTATTAGTGACGATACCAACCAATAAGGTTTGACCAGGTTGCAGCTTAGTAGGTGGGGAAAGGGTGGTTAGCAAGTCTCCGCCCCGCAAACCACGCACACTAAACTCTGTTATGTATGTGCGATCGTAGTAAGTATGACGAGTTTCAGTAATGTAGTATTGACCGTCATGCTGCCCCATTTCTGTAAGTTTAACTACTCGCCCTGGCCGAATTTTAGTATCACCCTCAGCTTTGGCATCAGCATAGATAAATTGTCCCCCCAGTTCATCACATAATGCTTGCGCCATAATATCAGCTTCTTTGGACTTAAAAACTGGTTGATCTACCACAATCATTTTTGGGGTAGCTGGTTTACCGTTAAACTTATTGCTTGTATTACTACCATTGCCATTGTTGGTATCAGTAATGACATTTGGCGCAGTTGCTTTAGATATAATCGGTTTCTTTGTAGCGTAGTCCCAACCTCTGACTTCAACTTCTTTAACTTGTTCCGCGCTGGTGACTCTAACTCGAAAACTATGGAGGTCTGTTAACCATTTCAGGGTTAATATTTGAGGATCGGCTTTGGGTTTACGAAAGTAAAGTAGGCCGTTTTGAATGTACAGTTCAAACCCAATGCGTGTGGCTCGTTCCCGTAGGAACTCCATGTTAGTTTGATTTTCTTGAAAAAGATAGTCATGGACAACCCCACTGGGTTCAATCTTGCCAAATTTTATGCCTACTTCCTTTGCTATTTTCTTAACAATGTCACTATCAGTTATATCTTGAAAAGAACGATTATAGCGTCCCCGATGTAAACGATGGGAAAAGTCGTAACCTTGAACTATTATGGGAGCTTGTGATTTGTCTGTGAAGTGAGTATCAATTGCAGTAATTTCTCCTTCTATGACTTCATTTGGATCTTCTTCATTGAAATCTGGTGATTCTGTTGTACTAGATCTAAAACCGATTTTTACCGATTTCCCAATTTGCAATAAGTCTTTGTAACGCCAAGGTTTTTCCTCAATTCGACCAGGATAGTAGTCATTCTGGATAACTAAGGTAAACATTCCTGGACGATGCAGGCTCTCTTCTACGGAAATTTGAAGGATGTCATCCATTAATTCATGATCATCAGCAATTGTAATACCACCTATTTCTAGTTTTGGTAAGGCACGATAGTTAGTAATCATATACAACTCCAGATTCAAAATTAAAATGATATTAGTAGGCAAAATAATTGCGATATGGAATCAATTTTTTAGCTATCTATGGGGTTTATTTTTGCTTTGGTACTGTTTTACCTTTCTTTACCTTTGAGCCTGTTTTACCTGTCTTGGAATTTTGACCTTGATTATTACCATTTCTTTTATTTCTACTTGCAGGAGTATCAGATTGACGAGTCGTTTTGTTGGGAGATGGAGTTCCAAGAGACGCATTAGGCTTAGGTTCATCAGCTTCTTTAAGAGTTAAGCCTTCAATCACAGCACGTACCGGTGTACCATCTGGTAAGAACATTGTAAGTTTGTAGTCAAGTTTTTCGACAAAACAACGCCTTAAATACTCTCTACTTCCCCAACTAAATGTATATATAGGTGGGCGTTCTTTTCCTGGAACGAATTCAATCGCTTTTTTAAAAGGTTCTATGTATTTCTCTACCACATCTGAACCATCTTCGTAAGTATCGTAGATGATTTTATTAATGACTATTTTATCGGCTTTCGTATGAGAAAAACTAACTTTTGGTTGTCCCTTGGCTTGAGTACGCGCCCCTGAGTTTTCTGATGTTTCAACAATTCTATGAAAAAATAACTCAGTCGGATTGAACATAAAATTGATGGGAGGAACACCATCTTGAGATGTTAATTTAGCTTTAATAAGATTACCTAATTGATTTGGTTGTTGTGCAGGCATAAATTTACTTAATAAACTTTGCTATGATTATGTATTTACAAATTTCATCTTCTTGTGTAGTAATGACCTTGTATCTCTCGCTCTATTTCTAAACGTCTGTGAATTGCTAGATAAACTTCATTACTTAACACTTGCAATCTACTATTTAGTAGATAAACTTCATTCATATTTTCTACTGTACCTACTTTGCCGATTTCAGAATTAGCTGTATTGGATGCTGAACTATAATGAGCATAGTTTCCATAACTAGAAGTAAAATTGCTTACCCAAAGAGGAGAGCCTACTAACTTATTACCTAGCCTTTCTTGTTCTATTATTAATTTCTCTCTCAATAAACGATAAATATAATGAGAAATAAATTCTATTTTCTCATCGTTGATATGAAAGTCTGAAGAGCCAGCAGCTTTAGGTTGTTCGAGAGCGATATAATTAATCAATGAATCTTCAGTTTTCAGTTCTTGTTGATATCTAGTGTTTTTTAGTTTTGATGTTTGATGTTGTTCTAATAATGCCGAAACATTTCCCCACGATTCGTAAATATCTAGATTTGCTTTTATGTCGAGGCTATTATTAGTATGGACACCATTTTGATTACTGAAATTTTTAGTCTCTAAAACATGACTTTCAAAGTCTAATTTTTCTGAATGGCTATTAGATATTGGTTGTTGGTCGCTGTTAAACTCATGGTAAATATTTTGCTCAGGTGGAGATGTTTGATTGAGTAATTCAGCAAGACTAGACCATACTTCAGGCTGAGTGCTATTAAATATTTTATTCGTACCGTTTACGGGAAATCTGTTATTCCTTGATGTATTCAGATTATCTAAAAAATCATTAGAAATAGTATTATTATTGGATAAATTAAAATCAAAATAATTTCCTTGTAGTTGCTCTAAGAAATCATTTACTAAATTAGAAATAAGAAAGTCAGACTTTTGGGCTAATGGCAATGGTTGACCCAAAGGATGGATGATTGGTATATTTAGGTTTTCTTGACGAGTTTGAATAGTCTTTCTTTGGTCATCTAAGACTTCTGATGGTATTGAATCAGTTTGATACTTAGTTGTTTTTAAACCAGTATTACTTTGTGGCAGAAAAACAGTATCAGGTTTTTCATCTAAGTGAGAGGTTTCTAACTTTGGTTGAGTGGCTATTTCTTCTACATCTGTGATGCTTGATGATGAAGAAACAGGTTCAACTTCTGCTGAGGTTTCTAACTTTGGTTGAGTAGCGATCGCCTGTACATCAGTACTGACGGATGAAGTAGAAACAGATTCAACTTCTGCTGATGTTTCTAACTTTGGTTGAGTAGCGATCGCCTGTTCATCAGTTCTGATGGATAAAGTAGAAATAGGATCAATTGCTGCTGGCTTTTCTAACTTTGGTTGAGTAGCGATCGCCTGTACATCAGTACTGACGGATGAAGTAGAAACAGATTCAACTTCTGCTGATGTTTCTAACTTTGGTTGAGTAGCGATCGCCTGTTCATCAGTTCTGATGGATAAAGTAGAAACAGGTTCAACTTCTGCTGATGTTTCTAACTTTGGTTGAGTAGCGATCGCCTGTTCATCAGTACTGATGGATGAAGTAGAAACAGGTTCAACTTCTGCTGAGGTTTCTAACTTTGGTTGGGTAGTGATTTCTTCTACATAAGTGCTGGTGAATGAAGGAGAAACAGGTTCAATTGCTACTGGCTTTTCTAGCTGTGATTGAGTAGCGATCGGTTGTACATCAGTGCTGGTGGATGAAGTAGAAACAGGTTCAATTGCTGCTGGTTTTTCTAACTTTGCTTGAGTGGAGATTGCCTCTACATCCAGATTAGTTGATAATGCAGAAACAGATTCAATTGTTGCTGGTGTTTCTAGCTGTGGTTGAGTGGAGATAGCCTGTACATCAGTACTGGTGGATGAAGTAGAAACAGGTTCAACTTCTGCTGATGTTTCTAACTTTGCTTGAGTGGAGATAGCCTGTACATCAGTACTGGTGGATGAAGTAGAAACAGGTTCAACTTCTGCTGAGGTTTCTAACTTTGGTTGAGTAGCGATCGCCTGTTCATTAGTGCTGGTGGATGAAGTAGAAACAGGTTCAACTTCTGCTGATGTTTCTAACTTTGATTGAGTGGAGATAGCCTGTTCATCAGTTCTGATGGATAAAGTAGAAATAGGATCAATTGCTGCTGGCTTTTCTAGCTTTGGTTGAGTAGCGTCGCTTGTACATCCAGATTAGTTGATAATGCAGAAACAGGTTCAACTTCTATTGATGTTTCTAACTTTGGTTGAGTAGCGATCGCCTGTTCATTAGTGCTGGTGGATGAAGTAGAAACAGGTTCAACTTCTGCTGATGTTTCTAACTTTGCTTGAGTGGAGATCGCCTCTACATCCAGATTAGTTGATAACGCAGAAACAGGTTCAATTTCTGTTGATATTTCTAACTTTGGTTGAATAGCGATCGCCTCTACATCGGTGCTGGTAGCTGATGAAGAAACAGATTCAATTGTTGCTGGTGTTTCTAACTTTGGTTGAGTAGCGATCGCCTGTTCATCGGTGCTGCTAGATGAAGGATAAATCGGTTCAAATTCTGCCGATGTTTCTAACTTTGGTTGAGTGGAGATAGCCTGTTCATCAGTTCTGATGGACAAAGTAGAAACAGGTTCAATTGTTGCTGGTGTTTCTAACTTTGGTTGAGTAGCGATCGCTTGTACATCAGTGCTGGTGGATGAAGTAGAAACAGGTTCAATTGCTGCTGGTGTTTCTAACTTTGCTTGAGTGGAGATTGCCTCTACATCCAGATTAGTTGATAATGCAGAAACAGATTCAATTGTTGCTGGTGTTTCTAGCTGTGGTTGAGTAGCGATCGCCTGTTCATCAGTACTGATGGATAAAGTAGAAACAGGTTCAATTGTTGCTGATGTTTCTAGCTGTGGTTGAGTGGAGATAGCCTGTTCATCAGTTCTGATGGACAAAGTAGAAACAGGTTCAATTGTTGCTGGTGTTTCTAACTTTGGTTGAGTAGCGATCGCTTGTACATCAGTGCTGGTGGATGAAGTAGAAACAGGTTCAATTGCTGCTGGTGTTTCTAACTTTGCTTGAGTGGAGATTGCCTCTACATCCAGATTAGTTGATAATGCAGAAACAGATTCAATTGTTGCTGGTGTTTCTAGCTGTGGTTGAGTAGCGATCGCCTGTTCATCAGTACTGATGGATAAAGTAGAAACAGGTTCAACTTCTGCTGATGTTTCTAACTTTGGTTGAGTAGCGATCGCCTGTTCATCAATGTTAGTTGACGATGTAAAAACAGGCTGAATTGCTGCTAGTTTTTCTAATTGTAACTGACCAGGAACAGCATCTTTATCTAACTTACTTGGCGACGCGTTTAGTTCTGTGTCTGTATTAGAGTTATAATTTATATTGTTGCTAAAATTAGTTACATTTTTTAGCATATATTGTGCTATATATTCATCAAAATATAACTGATCTTCTTGACTTGAAAATAATGGCAACAAAAATTTTTTTGATAGGAATTTCTGTCCTAAAGGGCTTAATGTATGACCCAAAGGAGGTAGTGTTTTTAGTAATTTAAATTTCTGCCCAATATTATATTTATTAAGTAAATATCTTTTATAATTCAAGGGATTAAATGGCATAATTTTTACTTTAATAACGAGAATTGATATTATTAACTGCCAATCAAATCAAAAGCTATGATTTCAGCAGAATATTAGGTGATAAAATAACCAGAACTATGACGTTTGCTGAGATTGATTGCACCTCCACCATCTGATTTAGCAATTTTTATTCCCTCATAAGTTAGGGTCAGTTCTTCAAGAGCTACACTATTACCAGAAGTTTGTAATGCTGGTGCTTTCCAACCAACAGGAACAGCAGCAATTAGTGTCCAGCACTGCATAGTTTCTCCTGCTTGGTTAAAAAGTAGAATATTTACGTTACGGCGTTGTATTTTGGTTTGATTTATCCACTCCCAGAATGCCATATCATCTGTTATCCCTCGCTTGAGAATAATATCAGAAAACTTTGGTTGGCCTAGTATGACTCTTTGTTGTTGATTAACACCGCCTTCAAAAAACACTTCTTTATTAATTGTGACTCCCATACCAGAACATTCACTAAAAGAAGCACTGACATTACTTTGCATCTCTACATAAAAACGATTAGCCGTTACGTAGTTTAATTCGTAATTAGTGCTATTATTTCTGACCATGATTATTGCATCCTATAATTTCTAGAGCGATCGCACTGGATTCGCAAATCTTGCAACATTAATTCATAAACTTGATTACTTAGCTTTTGCAGCAATAATCTTTCTTGCAAAATTTGATTTGCTAAATGAGTAATTTCAGAATCTTTATTCATAATTATTGTTTAATTACTGTCTTAATTGCCCTCTGGAACAAGTCCAGCTTCACGCAGTAAATCTTGCCCTTCATCAGTTTTAAGTACTTCAACAAACTTAGATGCAGCTAAAGAAGATTGAGACCTTTTTGAACTAATGGGATAGACTACTGTCACAGCATAACTAAGGGGATAAAGTTTGTTAGCAAAAACCTGAGGATTTGGATGATAACTACCCTTGTCATTGCATAGATCAGTTTTTGAGTTGATATCCTTACCGTTATTTTGAATTAAAGTTTGTACTTCTTTTCCAGGCTGACCTAGACTTAAAGGATAAACTGAACATTGACCAAACACTTTACTCAACAATCCAAATCCAATCCCAGCATTAATATTATTTTCAAAATCGCCTAGTATTCGGCTTCCTAGGGTGTCTCGTGTTTCTTGTCGAGTAATATATCCGCTAGCAATTAGTTCTTCAAAAATTTGAGCTTCTTCTGGGTAATCTTTAAATACTACTTCTTTAAAGTGATTAACTACATCTATTTCTTGCGGTATATAGAGTTTTACTGGTAAGTTTGGTAATCGTTGATCTATTTCTTGCCAGTTAGTTATTTTATTAGTATATAGTTTTCGCAATTGTTCAAAAGTAATTTTGCCATTTAAAGCTTCAGTAATACTTCCCTTTCTCTGGGAATCACTAAAAGGTACAAATATTACTATGCCATCATAAGCAATAGTTTGATATTTAAAATCTTTGCTATCGAATTCATTATGCTGATTACTTCCTAAATTTTTAATTAAAAAATCAACTTCTTTATTTTGTAATTTTGTTAATGCTTGTTCGATGGATACCTCACGCTTATAAGTCAGCCTTAATCTCATACCACGTTCTTGAAGCTCTTCTTTAAATGTTTTACCGAAAGCTACTAAACTAGTACGATTAATTCGCTTATTCTTGTCTATATAATATAAGGAATCCCATGTCCCTTCAGACCTTAATGCTGTGTAAGTAAAGCTGCCATTTGGTATATTATCTATATCTGTTATTTGAGAGTATTGATTAATATTTGGATTTATCACAAATTTTTCTCTATTTTTTCTCATAACCAGTAAATATACAGATATAAAACTAATAGTGCCAAATGTAATACCCAATAGAATAAACTTCAAGAAGCGTGAAATATTGATGATATATTTTTCTTTTATATCATCAATTAATGGCTCATCTTGCTCTTGAGAAGATGATGGTATGTAAGGTAACGCCAACAGAAATTGACGAGCTTGTTCTGCATTAGAGAAGGAAGATTCAATCCCTAAAAGACGTAAAATAAATAACTTTAAAGCTTCATCTTTCTCGTTTAACCAACATTGCTCATTCTGTAGAGTAATTAACGGATATATTTTAGATATTTCTCGTCCTATTAACAAAGAATAGCTAATATATCCTAGGTCTTGTAAATCTTCTAAAAATGAATGTTCTCTTCGTGGGATACTATGTGGTTGAAATAAGTCTTGCCAAAGGGCTAAATCCTGTAAATAAATCAGAAATTGTGGAGTCTCTACTAACGAATTTTGTTCATTCACGACAATTAGTAGTGTATCAAGAGAAAGATTTCCATGAGGTAAACCATAATGTACTTCACCATTTGGTAAACGTACTCTTTGGTTGTGGAGAAACCACAGAGTTTGTAATACTTGTTTTAAAAATTCACGTACCTGTTGAGAATTCATAGGATTGTTTTCCAGATACTCCCTGAGGGTGATGCTCTTATCAACAGGTTCATTAATCAGATAACAACGCCTCTCATCTCGTGGCGCGATCGCATCCCAAGGAACTAGCAAGCGGAAATCTTGTCCACCCCCATTCTTGAGGTTGATACTAGTTAATTCTTCAAAACTCTCCTTGCACTGTCTAGCTTCTTTTTGATTAAATTCTGCGTCAGGTATTAAGTATTCTTTAATTAAAACAGGTTTATTATTAGCAACTTGAATACCCTGATAAAAACGTACTCTATTTAATTTGTTGCTGACATTATGACTAATAATTCGGTATCTTCCTCTTCTGCCCCGGATCTCATCATTTATTTGCAGAGGTGGAGTTTCAATTTGAACGTTTTGTTTTGAAGCTAATGGTGGAATAGTTTGACTTGCTACTCCAGTATAAAAATTATTTAAATCACTAGTAAATTCATTTATATCATTTACTTGCCGAGAGTCTATAATAGTCGCTCTAGGAGAATAACCTAGTAATACTTTATTTTCTTCATTTGTATCTTTTTTGTTAACAGGAATCTCTATTTTTTCGTATTCTTCTTTGAATCGTCGCTGCATGATCATAGAAGCATTAGCGACTGGATAACGAATATAGTTAGTAATCTCCCTAGCTTTAAGACTAATTGAGTTCACTAGCTCACTTAATTTCATTAGTCTTACTCTCCTTTACAATATATTGATTGGCTGTTATTTGTTAGTTAGATGATTTAACAAATAACAGCTAAATTTAAAGCTTAGTTTTCCATGTTTAAGGCTTCAGAGATAAAGCTGATCATTTCTGTCTCTTCAGCTTCATCTTGCTCTAATTCATTGATACGACGATAAAAATGATATAAATAATTGAGGTCAGCCGCAAAAAGACCTTCAATTATTGTCGGATTCACTTCTTCTAATGCTCCTAAACAAGTAATAACACGAGAAAGAATAATTACAGTAGAATATGCCGGATTTGATTGAACACGAGGGTCACGTAAGGGAGTAATTTCATCCATTGCTTTAGCTAAACGCATTACCCCAATGCGATGTAAATTACCATCGTTATCAAGATATCCTTTAGGTAAAGTAAACTCAAACTCTGTTTGTAACATATAAATTCACTTTTCACGTGTGAACATTTCAACTGCTATTTCCATTTCTTCTATTTCCAATTCCGCGCTATGGGAAATGAGATCAGTAGCTTTATAACTAACTGGCCAAGCACCACGGAACTGAAATCTTGCTTGTTCTTGACCCGCTTGATTGTAAATAGTCAAAGAACCATCACGAAGTTGCTTCGCCCAATTTCCTTTCTGAACTTCTTCAAACCATTTCCACAAAGTTACAGATTGAGTCATCCCACGACTCAAAATAATATTGTTAGCTTTGATATTTCCGGGTACTTTAGTACGCACCATTAGACCTGATTTAGCCTGACCCCATCGTAAAGGAGTAACTTCACAAACTTCTATAACATCTAGGCTACTTTTAAACCCTTTACATTCTAAAAAATAAGCATCTACTGGTTCAGAACTACCATCCAGTTTCAACTCAATATAAAAACGTGAATTTGTGAGTATTTCAGGGAAGTTTTGAATTAAGTTTGACATTTAACCCCCAAAGTAAGGAAGTAGGAATTAACAAACAGCAAAAATTCAAAGTTGCTTCTGACTTCTCATTTCCTACTCCCTAAGTTCGTTAACAATTACTGCACTCTTTTGATGCCTTCATGCACTAAGGTAATAGTTTCATTTGCTACGTCATTAGAACTTGCTTCCAGCTTTGGCCCTTCATATTTTGTAGGATAAGCATTTTGTAATTCCCAACGAGCTTTCATTGAACCTGCTTGGTCATATACAGTGATAGAAGAAGCTTTACGATTTGATTGCCACTGTGATTGACCACCATCATTCTTATTACACTGTTCGTACCACTTATAAAGGTCTGTATTAGTAGTTGCTACAACTTTTACGGTAACTGGAGTAAACTTGACACGAGTAGGAGCAGCCTGACGTAAGTTAATCGCACTTTTGCCTGAGCCTAATACTTTATCACCTCCTGCAGCTGGGTTTTCAGCACTTAAACCGGCAACTTCTAGAATTTGTTTATCTGTTAAACCATCGGCCTCAAAGTAAAACCTACAACTGACTAATAATTCATCTGTTGCTGTTGCCATAATTCAACTCCAAAGTTCTAATTTTGAATTGCAAATTGTTTTATTTGTCATTAGTCAAACCCTTGCGAATGACTAATGAATCTACTTGCCATGAGTGCTTTTATTCTTCGTCTTGACTAGTCCATTGACTGATACGGAAGACAACAAATTCGGCTGGTCGGACTGGGCAAACTCCAACTTCTATATACAACCGACCCAAAATCATCGTGTCAGGCGTGTTAATTGTCTCATCACATTTAACATAGAATGCTTGTTCAGGGGTAGCACCAAATAATGCACCTTCTCGCCAAATACGTTCTAAGAAGTTGTTAACGGTACGACGTACTCTCGCCCATAAGTCTGCATCGTTTGGCTCGAACACAACCCATTGAGTCCCAAGTTCGATAGATTTTTCGATATAGCTCATCAGACGGCGGACGCTGATATAACGCCACTCGGTTTTTTCTGGTTCTACCAAAGTTCTAGCACCCCAAACTTTAATCCCTCGGTTGGGGAAGGTTCGGATACAGTTAATTCCTTGAGGGTTCAATAATTCTTGTTCACGGAAGTTGCAGTCGTAAGATAAACCGATAACACCACGAGGAGTTTCGTTCGCTGGTGCTTTGTAGACACCTCTAGTTTCATCGGTGCGTGACCAAATACCCATCATGTGACCACAAGGAGGAACAAGAATGGGTTTGCCATTTTTGCGAGGATTGGGAACTTGCAACCAAGGATAGTACAAAGCCGCAAACATAGAACGACGTTGAAAGTCATTCAACAGCCAATCACTTACCTGTTGCGGCTTTAATTTGTCAGGCGGCGTATCTAAAACTACCATCCGGTTTGGGGGATTGGGTGCGGAGTTTTCGCACAAGCCAATCATCAGTTCCATAATGCCGTGGATTTGGTCTTCGTCCAACAAATCGGCTTGGTAGGCTCGCATCAAGTCAGGACAAGCAATAATCGTGACCTCATCAATTTCAAATAGCCCTTGAATACCTCTACGATCATTGCGATCGCCTTGCACATATCGCGCTAAATTTTGTTGAGTAGGTAAAATTGGCGGTGGGCTAACTTCAAATTGACCATCTAGCGGACGACGAACTAACGGCAGTCCTTTTTGTGTTAAGTCTACAACATTAACATATTGAGATTGTTGTAATGCCGTTACTACGTATATTCCCACTTCTGATTGGACATTGCGATCCATTGTCAGGTTGTCAAACTTTTCCAGCTGTTCACCATTGCGCTTAACCGCCACTGAAAAAAACTCCGCAGGTACTGGTGCAAGAGCATTTGGGTCAGAGGGCGTGCTGGTTCTAGGCTCACTTGGCGAAATTTCGACATTAACTGAACCCTGCTCAACTTCTTCTGGTTTGAGACTAAATAGCAGAGAATCACGCTTACTATTTGTCTTGAGTGTCAATGCAGTTGAGTCTGGGCCAGGTTGAGTAGTTTCTTCAGCTGGTTTTGGTAATTGAGTACCAATACTAACTACCCAACAACGAGCGCCCCCATTTAAAAACCAGCCGTTAACAGCAAAAGGTAAATAAGCATCGAAGTCTGTATAGCCGTCAGAATTTTCTTTAGCAAAATATTCTTGATACTGATTCCAACTAGTAACCAACATCGGCTTACCGATTTCAGCACCATTGCGTATTGCTTCACTAAAACCAACAAAGGCTGCAATGTTGGTTTGTACCCCTTCTATCGGGCGACTACCACGATCAATTTCTTCGACGTATACACCAGGGGCAAAGTAATCGAGTCTTGCCATATAGGGTCTTCCTTAAATGGAGTTATGCAGGTAGTGCAGATTGCATTTTATTGATGTAATAACAGACCATACCCAAAATTCCCGTTGGAAATTTTTATTTCCAATCTATCAATAGCCTGATTATTACTACTGCAAGGGTAATAGTTTTATGTAAAATTGACTTATGCAGTTATCTTAGTAATCAATATTTTACTTTTTATAAAGATAAATATATAACGCCTGATTTATATGTAATTAACCCTGTTGTGTCACTATAGCGGTAGGAACTTCAATCCATTGTTTATAGGCTACTCCCCCAATTTTTATCTTCCTGGCTCACCCTGAATTTTATTTTTCCTTCGCCTAAAGTGGTACAACAGGGTTAGGTAAGTTTTGCCAATTGCATCAATTTTTTAGTTGATAGAGAATTCCATTGAATATCTCTCGCTTTGTTCAGTTGGTCGGTCGAGTCTGCTTCTTGGTCGGTAAAATATCTTGCAATAAGGGTTCAAAAATCTCCCATTCTGCATCAGTGAGGTTGCTGGAATACTCCATTAGCATTGGATTGTAGGTAGATGCTCACGAGTAACTTCATTCAAAACCTCATAAGATGTCAAACGGGTTCTATATACGTATTGCCAAAATTAACTATAAATTGCCTTTTTGGGATATAAATTTGCCGTTTTTGGATAGAGTTGACATCTTAAAAAAGAGTACGATTTATATATTTCAATCAAACTGCAATTGCAATTGCTGCCCAGAGAATATCACATCCTAATCTGTAACTCTAACGATGACATCAAAATTTCAGCTTGTTCCCAACCAAAGCTCCCCACTCCAAAGATTACTCAACTACGGACAAAACTATCGTGAACAAATTTATCAAGCCTCTACTTATTCTGTAATTAATACTATTTTAGATTTAGCACCACCTTGGTTAGTTGGTATTGCTGTAGATATATTAGTCCAAGAACAAGATTCCTTGATCGCTAAATTTGGTATTAAAGATGTATTATGGCAATTTGCTCTACTTTCATTAATCACCGTTATTGTTTGGATATTTGAATCACTTTCTCAGTACGCTTATGATAGACTTTGGCGAAATGTCGCTCAAAATATCCAGCATAGTTTACGTTTAGATGCTTATGATCACTTACAACAATTAGAATCAGCTTATTTTGAAGACAGCAGTACAGGCGGTTTGATGTCAATTCTCAGCGATGATATCAACCAACTCGAAGACTTTTTGAATGGGGGAGCGAATGAAATTATTCAAGTGACAACTTCATTGCTAATTTTAATTGGTGGCACGTTCTTCATTCTACCTATCAACATTACTCTAGCAGCAATGTTGCCTATGCCGTTTATTCTTTGGGGTTCATTGGTATATCAAAAACGGCTTGAACCTCGTTATGCTGATGTCAGAGAAAAAGTTAGTTTTCTCAACTCGCGGCTTGCTAATAATATTAGTGGAATTACAACAATTAAAAGTTTTACAGCAGAGAAGTATGAAAGTGCCAGACTAGCAGAAGAGAGTGAAGCTTATAGAAAAAGTAATTCCAAAGCAATTAAACTTTCTGCCGCTTTTATTCCTTTAATTAGAATGTTAGTTTTAGCAGGGTTTACGGCTTTACTATTTTTGGGAGGTATGGCTGCATATTCTGGAACAATATCTATAGGTAATTACAGCGTTTTACTGGTTCTCGTGCAAAGATTATTGTGGCCATTAGTCTTTTTAGGAGAAACTTTTGACCACTATCAACGAGCAATGGCTTCTACTAGGCGTGTGATGGATTTGTTAGATACTCCCATTCAAATTACTACGGGAGATGTGCCTTTAGTTATAGACGAGGTACAGGGTGAAGTTTATTTTAAAAATGTGACTTTTGCTTATCGTAATAGTGAAGCAATAATTAAGGATCTATCGTTGCATATTCCTGCTGGACAAACTATTGCAATTGTTGGTTCTACAGGCTCAGGTAAAAGCACTTTAGTGAAATTATTATTACGATTCTATGATGTTTCTAGCGGTGCAATTACTATTGATGGCATTGATATTCAAAAGTTGAATTTATATGATTTACGTCGTAGTATTGGCTTAGTTAGTCAAGATGTATTTTTATTTCATGGTACAGTGGCAGAAAATATTGCCTACGGTACTTTTGAAGCTACTGATGAAGCAATCATTAATGCTGCAAAAGTAGCTGAAGCACATGATTTTATTATGCGGCTACCCCAAGGTTATGAAACAATAGTTGGGGAACGAGGACAAAAGTTATCCGGGGGACAACGCCAACGTATCGCTATAGCTAGAGCAGTTTTGAAAAATCCGCCGATTTTGATTTTGGATGAAGCAACATCTGCGGTGGATAATGAGACAGAAGCAGCAATCCAACGTTCTTTAGAAAAGATTACCGTAAATCGGACGACTATTGCGATCGCTCACCGTCTTTCCACGATTCGTCACAGTCATTGCATATATGTGATGGATCATGGTCAAATTGTAGAACAGGGTACGCATGAAGAGTTAATCGCGCATAACGGGATTTATAACAGTCTATGGCGCGTACAGTCTGGCATTGAGATATATGCAAAGGATGAAAATTCTCCAGAATGATCACTGAGCAAATTCTAGCTGAAGCAAATCCCATCAGTGGCTGTGAAATTTTTTCATTGGAACTGCCTTGCCCGAAGGGGGCTTTGTTTCATGCAACAAAGCCATGAGCAAAAATACCAAGAACTGATTCTCAAAAACCTCCGGCAAAAAGCTCAGGCTCTTGGTTTAGAACTTATTCCTATTTCTCATTCTACCGAATGTGTTTCTTGAAAGCATTGGCTAATCTTCACAGTTGCGGGATCACCCTCACTGTAGCAAACCTTTATCTTTGGGTAGTGGAGAACGTGTCTGGTGTAGGAGGAATGCGTACTAAAAGATGCGATCGCAATATTCCAGGTAGTTTGGGGGGTAAGACATATCCGTCTTCACTTGCTTGATAAAGCTGGCTAAATTGCAACAAATCAGTTATGCTTTCTTCTGTCAAATCAACAAAATGATAAGTATATTTTTTTGGACAAACAAAGCTGACAACACAAGAGCGTTTTTCCACACAAGTCCACAAACACCCCACAGACTGAATGTTGAGAGTGCTGTAAGTAGAATTATTTTTTTGTGCTTCCAGCAGCTTGAGGAATAGTTGATTTCCTTCAGCACGCTCGTCTGCTTCTTCGTGATCAAGAATAGCACTGCACGATTTACAAACAAATAATGTATGAACTGTCATAATTAAATATTTTTTTCACAAATTTCATGGTTGATTGATCAAATATTTAAATAAATCATCAACAATCGCATTAGCAGCTAACATACCACTACCAATCCAGTAACTTGGAACTAGATAAACCTTATTTTCTTTCACAGCTTTCAAATTTTTCCAGATGGGATTTGATTGCAGTTGCTCTAAGTTCTTTTTAGCTGTTTCACTACCTTGGCGAGTATTTTGACCAGTCCAAATAAATATAACATCACCGTCCGCTTTTTCAATTAATTCAGTACCAATAGAAACTTGCACGGGATTATCAAATAATTTTATTGCCTCGGATTCCTTGATATTTTGGGATTCGGGACGAGATAATCCTGCATCTTGCAAAACTTTTCCACAGAAAGAATCGAGTAAATATATATTAATGTTATTAGGGTATATCCGCACTACAGATACTTTGATTTTTGATAAATTATTACCCATCTTTTGCTTAAATTTTTCAAGACGACGGTAATAATTTTTCATAACTGTTTCAGCGACTTCCCGCTTACCTAATGCCAAACTGTAATTTGTAAATACCTCTTTCCATTGACCGCTACTTTCAAATTTAAACAAAGCTGTTGGCGCAATTTTGGAAGTGATATTATAAATGTCTTGTTGATAGTCAAGACCTAAAATTAAATCTGGTTTGAGTGCGAGAATACTTTCTAAATTAGGTTCGCCAATCCCGATGTTTTTTACTTCTGTTAGATGCTCTTGCCAGTATGATGAAAAATCGGAAATCACACTACCAACAGGTTTAATACCTAGTGCGATCGCATTTTCTAAGGAAGCTGCATCTAACGTGACAACTCGCTCAAATTTTTCTGGAACACAGGTGATTCCCGCAGCGTGTTCTACCTGACGACACGCTGCGTTGGTAGTGTAATCACGAACAGGTAAAGAACCACCACGATGACAAGCTACAGCCAGCAGTAAACTCCAAAATATTACTATGCCAAATCGCAACCAACGAATAAGTTTGATGTTGATATAACTGTCATTCATGATGGTATCTCATACCCCACACCTGATTTTCGTCAGAATTAAAATGTCACAGAAAAACTACCAATAACCGTTAATGGTGCGCCTGGTTCTATGGCAACTCTACCAAAATTTGATGCTTGGAAATATTTTTCATTAAACAGATTTTGGATATTAATCCCAGCCCGCCAATTATTACGTTGATAATAAATTGCTGCATCTGTTCTCAGATAGCTGGGGATAGTATAGGTATTGTCTGCATCACCTGGGCGATCGCCCACATAAAATAAGCCTAGACCAAAACCTAAACCCTGCAAACTACCGCGTTGCAATTCGTAAGTTGTCCATAAACTAGCTGTATTAAATGGGACATTAGCTGGACGATTCCCCGCCAAACCACTGTTATCTTCAGTAATCTCGGCATCAATGTAAGAATAAGATGCGATCACATTCCAACCTGGACTAATTTCCCCTGCAACATTGAATTCAATACCTTGGTTACGTTGTTTTCCTACAGGAATGCTAAAGTCTGGATTAGCAGGATCAGTGGTACCAATATTCGATTTAGTAATATGATAAGCTGCTAAAGTAGCCGCTAATCTACCATCTAAAAATTCACCTTTTACTCCCACTTCGTATTGAGTTCCCCGTTCAGGTTCTAGAAATGAACCATCTACTCTTATAGCAAAATTTGGTTGAAATGATTGGCTGTAACTAGCGTAAAGAGAAATAGGTTCAATAGGTTGATAAACAATACCTAATCTTGGGGTAATAGCTGTATCGTATTGATTAGATTCAGAACCATTCAAGAAACTTTTACTTTTTTGATCTACAATATCCAACCGTCCACCCACAAGAAATTTTAAATTATCTGCAAACGCTATTTGGTTTTGCAAGAAAATTCCTAGACCATCGCTGGTATCTTGGTTATCACGCACAACGTTGGTTAATTCTTCTAAACCAGGTCTGGGTATGACATTGTAAACTGGATTGAATACATTAATACTTGGTGTTCGCCCTGCTGGTAATCGCTTCTGAGTTCCGCCTTGTGTAGCTCTAGCTAAGTCAACACCAAACAAAAGAGTGTGATTAATTGAGCCTGTAGTAAACTTACCAACTAAATCAGTTTGCAGTGTGTAGGTTTCTGCATAGTCATCATTGGATCGAAAGTTCCGCGACAAAATACCTGTTGTTTCATTTAAGCTTAGAGGCTCTGCACGATAATCAAAAGTATCAGAACTCGCATATCGAAAAGCATTACGAATTTTCCAATTATCGTTAAAATTATGCTCTAAACGATAGCTCAAGCTGACTTCTTCAACTTTTCTCACATCATCTGGTTCACCAAAAAAACGCTCTAGAGGAGTGTCAAGAATACCCTCACCAAAAGCCAAAAATCCCCGATCAAATGGACGTTCATCATTGAGATAGTCAAATTGCAATGTTAAGTTAGTGGCTTTACCAATTTCCCATTTTAAAATGGGTGAAATGAAAAATCGTTGAGTATCTTGATTAAAATCACGGAATCCATTGGAAGTTTCGTAAACAGAGTTTAGCCTATATGACAAAGTTTTCTCGGAATTGAGTGGCCCAGAAATATCTATACTTGGACGAAATGTTGAGAAACTACCCACTGACAATTCAGCATTAAAAAATGGCTCTCTCAGAGGTTGCTTTGTAACTAAATTAATGACTCCTCCTGGTTCAACACCACCATATAAAACTGAAGCTGGCCCTTTGAGGACTTCTATACGCTCAACGTTTGCAGTTTCTCTAATACCACTTCGTCCATCTTTGAAACCATCAACTAAAATACCACCACCAAACAGACCTCCGCCAAAAAATCCCCGAATACCAATTTGGTCTGATGTACCAGCAAACCCGCCATCTTGAAGTACACCACCAACGTTAAGCAGTGCGTCTCTTAAACGGGTGACTTTTTGATCCCTAATCACTTCTTCGGGAACTACTTGAATAGTCTGAGGAATATCTCGTATGGGGGTATCAGTTCTAGTCCCAGTCGAAGCATTGGGTACACGGTATTTATCTTGCTGGCCTGTTACTACTAATTCAATAGGTGCTTCATTTTGTGCAGATGGTTGTTCTGGCTGGGTTTCGCTACTAGGTTGCTGTTCTGGTTGTGGTGGGGTTTGAGTGGTAGTTACAGTTGGGACAACCCCGAAAACTAAACCCTCGTCACCATCAAATAACTCAACTTGCGGCGCACCACTTTCACCTGTTACTGTGAGGCGAATCGTGTTTGCATCTAAATTTGTAACTATAACTTCTGTAATTCCCGTAGTCGGTTTTTCTTGGCGGAATGTATCACCGCTAGATAGACGCAGTTGAGTGTTGCTTATATCTACAATGTAATTATTGCCCTCACTTCTCACTACTGGTTGAAGCTTGTCACTTTGATTGGTTTCTAAAATTACATCAAGCCCTTTATCTGTAGGTTGTAATCTGATTTCTGTAATCAGAATAGGTGATTGAGCTAGCAGTTGTTTAACGTTGTTTCCAGGGTTAAGATAATCGGATTTTTCCTCTGTACTGATGCTTTTTATTTCTTCGCCAATAGCAGGTATAGTAACTAAAATCGAACTCAAACTGGCCATCCAAAGCAGTTGTTGCAACTTGATCATTCTCCTCACCCACCAGTCAAAATCAGTTTCACCAAAAGTAACTAAAAATCTTTATCAATAACTTTACCGTGATTACAAAATCTATTTGAAGACTAAAAATTGTTGTAAACGGATTTTTTTCTTCTTCCAAACGGAGTTTTTTGCTAAAGTGAGATGTCGATAAATTTTAAATATATTCCTTGTATCTTTTAACTTGATATGCTTTTGGATTCACGCCGAATTTTTTCTTGAATGCAGAATTAAAGGAACTAGGACTAGCATAGCCAACTGCTTTAGCTACTTCTTGGACTTTCATGTGACCAGTATTTAACAGCATATATGCTTGCTGCATTCGATAATCGTGTAAATAACCAAAGACTGTTGTGCCAAAAATTTGACGAAAACCCTGCTTTAACTTGCAATCATTCAGTTTTACTTGTCGGGCTATTTCTAATAATGAAGGTGGATATTTAAAGTTATTAATTAATATGTCTTTAGCTTGATAAATCCTTTCAATATCATCAGTTTTTATAAGTGATTTATCATCGGAATTTGACACAGATTCTGTAAACTGGCTAAATTGATGTGTCATCAATTCAATTGCTTTAGCTTCTAAATACAGACGTTTCATTATTCCATGAAAAGGACAATTTAAAATCTGCTGTAGAGCTATCTGCATTTCTGGTGTTGTAATTCCCTGACGATAATAAGGTTGTATTTCACCACTCGCAGCAAATATTTGTAATTCTGAAGGAAGTTGTTGTAACTGATGAGGTTCAAAATCCTGAAAAAATTTTGCAGCTTCAAGGCAAATTTGCACTCTGACAACCTGCTGATTAGCTACATATTCATCACTTTCTAGAATATTCGGTGTATATTCTATATAATTACGCCCTACAATTTCATTTGCCGAATTTGTTATACCTTGTAAAATTGTTTGATAGTTACCCTTAATAAAAAAACTTAATGTTGTGGTATTAGAATGACCATGCTTGCCAATTTGAATAAAATTATCTGTAGGTTTAAATTCATAAATTCTAATTTTTAAACCAGAACGAAGTGGCATATACCATTCCCGCCAAGCAAAATATTTTGTATCTGCTTGTGTATAGTTCTCATCAACACCGCAATTTGAGCTACAGAGATGATTCTTTTGATGTTCTTCTAATACTTCTTCCCAATCTTGGTCACAGAACACTATTGTCATAGTTCTCAGCAATTAATATCTTACAGCTACAGTATTTGGTATTTATTGAGATTATCTGTCATTATGCTACTATGTCTGTAGGCTAGATAGCAAACAATGTAAAATCTTTTACAAAATTCATTTACTTTTAAGGGAACACCAGGAAATAAATTATCCGAAACTGATGGTTTGGTAGGGTGCGTCAGTATGAATCATTTCTGGATATAGTTAGGTTCTATCGTACTGACGCACCCTACATTTTGGATATTCTTTTATCTGAAAGTCCCTAACCGAACTCTGGGTGTTGAATTTTCACTCAGGCTATGGCTGCACCAGATATTTAAATAAATCATCAAGTAGCTTATTGACTCCAAAAAAGCCGAATGTCCACCATCTATCTACTTGGACTTCATACACTTGATTCTTTTTTGTGGCTTTGAGCGCAGTTAAAAGAGGATTTTTGAAAAAAGCTCTTGACAAATGTTTCTTACTATTAATAACAAACAAAATATCGGCATCGTACTTATTTAATACCTCAACACTTGATACTAAAGTATCTTCTTTTTGGTTTGCTAATGTAGGTATAAGTTGAATACCAATATCCTGAAAAACTTGATTAAAGGTTTCATTGTCAGCAAATGTACCAAGTAAATTTTCATCAAATAGATAAATGACAGATACTTCTATTTCTTTGAGTCGTTCACCAATGACACGTTGCAAATTTTTGACTCTTGCGTAGTATTGAGCAATTACTTGTTCTGCTTTCTCATTTTCACCTAACACTTGAGCAATAAAGCGGAGATTTCTTTTAAAAGAGTAATTCAATCCTGGCAAGTCTACAACCACGGTAGGTGCGATCGCAGATAATTCTTTATAAAGACTCCTTTGATATTCACGCATCAAAATCAAATCGGGTTTGAGCATCAAAACTCTTTCCAAATTAGGTTGATTTCCTACGCCAACGATCTCAATCCCCGCCGCTTCATCATTGGTGACTCCACGAAATAAAAAATCATACTCTGGAAAAAAGCTAACTGTACCAATTGGTTTAACACCCAAAGACAATACTGGGTCTAAAAGACTAACATCATTTAGTACAATTATTCGCTGTGGCTTGATGGGAATTATTGTTTCACCCAAAGCGTGTTTGACTAATTTTGTGGCTATCGGTAGAGGAGATGTAGGTAAGTTGTTGTCGCCTTGAATTGCATTTTGTGAAATATTACTATGGCAAGCTAAAAGCAAGACAATAGTTAAAACTCCTAGCAAAAATAATTTTAGGTGACGATACACTTTAATGCTTTCTCCTCTTTATATGTTGGTTAAAACTCAAAGGAAATTGACCCGATAATTGTAAATGGTGCGCCCGGAATCACAGTATTTCTACCAAAATTAAATGACTCAATATACCTGATACCAAACAAGTTTTCGATATTGATAGCAGCTTTCCAATTATCTCGCTTGTAATAAATTGCAGCATCAGTTCGCAGATAACTAGGTAGTGTGAAAGTATCGTCAAACTCAGGGGTAGGAATATCACCACCTACTCTATCGGAAAGATAAAATAACCCTAAACCAAAGCCAAAACCTTGCAAATTGCCCTGGCGGAATTGATAAGTAGTCCACAAACTAGCTTTATGTTCAGGTACTTTAGGTACTCTAGAACCAACCCTCAAATCATTACTTTTTGTGACTGTGGCATCTGTATAACTATAAGCAGCAATAATATTCCATCCCGGCAAAATTTCACCAGATATATCTAATTCAATTCCTCGACTTCTCTGTTCCCCAACAGGAATGCTAAAGCCATCAGGGTCATTGGGATCGGGCGTAGCAATATTTGTTCTAGTAATTTCATAAGCTGCTAATGTCGCTGAAAATTTTTCATTCAAATCTGCCTTGATTCCGACTTCATATTGATTACCACGTTCAGGGGGTAAAAATGTACCGTCAGCACGCTGGGCAAAATTGGGAACGAACGAGCGACTATAACTAGCATAAAGTGAAATCGGTTTAATTGGTTGGTAAACAACACCAATCCGAGGAGTAAAGGCTTCGTCATACTGAAGGGTACGAGTATCTGAAAGTCTATCAAACTGGTCTTGCTCCACAACGTCAAAACGACCACCCAGCATTAACTTGAATTTGTCTGAGAATGCTATTTGATCTTGCAAATAAATACCTAATGAATCAGTTCTAGATTTGCCATCTCTAACTACATTGGTTAATTCAGACAGCGCAGGTCTGGGGATAACGTTGTAAACCGGGTTAAAAATATTTATTGATGGAGTGAGTCCCCCAGGTAGCCGTCTTTGAGAACCATCGCTCTTTTGTCGAGCCAGATCAAATCCAAACAAGAGTGTATGTTCAATTGAACCTGTCTTAAATTTACCAACAATATCTGTTAGTAGAGAGTATGTCTCACGGTAATCATCATTAGAACGGAAATTGCGTGATAGTTCACCAGTTGCTTCGTCAACTACCAGAGGCTGGGCGCGATAATCAAAAGTATCTTGTGAGGTATAGCGAAAGGCGTTGCGGAGGGTTAATTGGTCACTAAAACGATGCTCTAAGCGGTATCCAACATTTACCTCTTCTACTGTGCGTTCATCTCCTGGTTCACCCAAGAATCTACTAGTAGGAATGTCAGCAATACCCCGTCCAAAAGCAACTATACCTTGATCCATTGTACGCTCATCGTTGACATAACTAACATCAAACAATATGTTAGTGTTCTCACCCAGTTTTAAATCAAAAACTGGCCCAAAAAAGACTCGCTCACTATTGACAAAATTTCGGAAACTACCAGCATTTTCGTAGGCAACGTTTAGTCGATATAGTAATGATTTATCTGTGTTAAGAGGGCTTGATAAATCAATGGTAGAACGATAGTAATTGTAGTTGCCTACAGATAAATCGGCAGAGTAATAAGGAGTAGCAAGAGGTTTTTTCGTTACTAAATTAATGATTCCCCCTGGTTCAGAATTTCCATATAAAACAGAAGCTGGGCCTTTAAGAACTTCTATTTGCTCGATATTAGCAAGCTCTCGCAATACAAAGCCGGTTTCTCTTAAGCCATTACGAAAAGTAGAAATAAAATCGAAGCCTCTAAGATTGAAGTTGTCATTTGTCCCGCCAAAAGTATCACCTTCGACAATACCACTCACGTTACGAATTGCATCTGTGAGTCGAATAACTTTCTGATCTTCTAAAACTTGTTTAGGAATTACTTGAATTGACTGGGGAATGTCCCGAATTGGGGTGTCTGTTCTAGTGGCTGCTGATGCTTCTGGGATACGATATGTATCTTGTTCACCCGTAACTACCAGTTCAATAGGTGCTTCATTTTGTGCAGATGGTTGTTCTGGCTGGGTTTCGTTAATAGGTTGCGGTTCTGGTGGCGTTGGTGTTTGAGTAGTGGTTACAGTTGGGACAACCCCGAAAACTAAACCCTCGTCACCATCAAACAATTCGACTTGCGGCGCACCAGTTTCACCTGTTACTGTCACACGAATTGTATTTGCATCTAAATTTGTGACTATAACTTCACTAATTCCCGCAGTTGGTTTTTCCTGGCGGAATGTATCGCCGCTAGATATGCTCACTTGAGCATTGGGAATCTCAACAATATAGCTATTTCCCTCACTCTTGTTGGTCAGTTGCAGTTTATCTGATTGATTAGTGGCTAAAATTACCTCTATCCCTTTCTCAGTGGTTTGCAACTTGACATCTGTTACCTGAACCAGAGATTGAGCCAGCCATTGTTGAATAGTAGTAGCAGGTTTTTCTATATCACTCAATTGAGAAATTTTTGATATTGGTTTTTGGTTATCTTCCGCTAACGCAGGGAGGTTAACCAATACCAAACTCAATCCTGTCATCCAAGCTAGTTTTTGCAATTGATTTGACATCACTCTACTCACACGCAAATAAAGGACTGGGGACTGGGTATTGGGAAATCCTACTTAGAGATTTTTAAATCTGTAGGGTGTGTCAGTTACATTAACCCTAGACACATCTAGACATTATTCGTACTGACGCACCTGACTAACTACCCAATGCCTCATCTCCAATAGCTGTTATGTTTGTAATTAATAATTACTATCAAGAAGCTTACAGGAAAGCTCTGGTTTATAGTTAAGTGCGTTGAACGCTAGACGGAATTTTTTGAACGCTAGACGGAATTTTTGTCTTTTTCCATGATGGAATCAGGTTACTATTACTTGTGTGTGCAGAAGTTTTCAAAATAAAGTTTTGATGCTAAAAATTCAGACTATTTAATCTTTCTGTTCTTACCCTATTAATTCATCAATATTCATAGATTGCCTGGAATTAGCTAGCAAAAACTCTTTGGGATTGATGCCAAATTTTTTTCTAAAAGCACTGGCAAAGTAGCTGCGACTAGTAAAACCAACGCTACGAGATGCTTTAGAGATACTTGTTTCTCCTGTGACTAACAATTTCCTAGCTTGCTCTAATCTATGATGATGTAAATAGCTAAATACCGTTGTACCAAATACTAAACGAAATCCACGTTTGAGAGTACAATCATTCAAGCCAACTTGCCTAGATAAGTCCCTTAAGGAAGGAGGATTATCTAAATTACGCAATAAAACTTCTTTGGCATAGTGAATCCGTTCGACATCATCAGGCTTGAGAGAAAATTTATCTTGTTTACCTTGGCGTGCTGCTACATCTTCCTCAACCAGCAATACCATGAGTTCTAAAACTTTACTTTCTAAGTACATTCTTTTCATCATTCCCTGATAGGGACAATTTAAAATTTGTTGTAATGCTACTTCCATTGCTGGTGTATTAGTACCAGCGCGAGAGTAATATTCTTGATGGGATTGTCTAACCAAATGAGCTAATTCCTGTGGTAGCTGATTTTTTTCTTTACCCATAAACAGGTAAAATATCTCTGGTTCTATGTGGACATTGATTTCAATGATTTTCCCTGATTTAAATGCTTTAAATCTTTCCTTTGGTGCTAGTCCACTTCCAAATAATATGTTTTGTCCTTTACTAACAAAACAATTTTGTTCTTGGTAATATTTTGCTAGATAAAAACTGTATTCTAAAGGATGTTGTCGCTCAGGGTTTTTGATAACTAAATCTTCATGTAATTGATGTTCTGAAATTGCTAAGTGTAACCCATTCCGTAATTCTATTTCTCCCCAAAATCCTGTACCCAAATTTTGTGGGAATGGACAAAATGTATCAAATATATTCCAGGATTTTCCTAACATCGGGGAAAGCATCTGTACACTGGCTTCTGTTTCCGGTATATCTACAAATAATTCCCAAAATTCTTTTTGTGAAATGGTAATTGTCATAACTGTGAGCAAGATATGTCAGTCAGTTTTCAATACAAAGCTGGTATGAGCAGCATTTATGAGCAAACACAGCAAATAACAGCTTATTGAAATTAATTAGCACTAGATTAATTAGAATAGCTTTTTATTATACCGATTTTTGGTTGTTGATCATACTAATGCTTTGCATATTATTCTCAATTACTGAAGGGGAAATATTAAAATGCAATAAATAGGCATAATTAGCCGTAAAATACGAAAATTAGCTGATAAAAATTCTCTACTGCCCTCTGACAGCTTCTCAAATCAGCCGCCAAAATATGGCTTGTTTATAGCTAAAGTTTTATGAAAATCGGACTACAGCAATATTGGCACTTACTTGTAGACTATCTCAAGCCGCAAAAGGGTAGAGTAGTTAAGTTTGCGATCGCACTTCTTTTCAGCATCGCCTTACAAATCCTCAACCCCCAGATTTTACGCTATTTCATTGACACGGCGGTGAGTGGAGGCGATAGTCAAAAGTTATTCTTAGCGGCGTTGTTATTTATTGGTGTAGCTTTAATTACCCAAGCAATGTCAATTACCGCCACATTCTACGGTGAAAACGTCGCCTGGACAGCTACTAACGCTTTGCGTGCAGATTTAGTAGAGCATTGTTTGACACTAGATTTATCCTTCCACAAATACCGTACACCCGGCGAATTAGTGGAACGCATAGACGGCGATGTGCAGAATTTATCAGAATTTTTCTCGAAATTTACTATTCACATCTTGGGTAATTTGCTCATGGTCTTGGGTGTGATAGTAGTGCTGTTTATAGAAGATTGGCGAGCCGGTGTAGCTATTTTATTATTTACTCTCATCGCCTTATCTACTCTGATTAAGTTGCGTAGCATTTCAGTTTTCCATTGGGGAGGTTATCGCCAATTCAGTGCTGAGTTTTTTGGCTTCTTAGGTGAACAGCTAACAGGGATGGAAGACATTCGTGCTAATGGTGCAAAAAATTATGTCATGCACCGCTTCTATACAATCATTCGCAACTGGCTACCCATCTTTCATAAAGCCCGCTTTGCCGATACAATTCTTTGGGTGACAACTAACGGTATATTTACGTTAGGCAGTGTCGTTGCTCTCATCGTTGGTGCTTACCTGTGGAGTCAACAGACAATTACCATCGGTACAGTTTACCTACTCTATTACTACACCAATATTCTCAGCGAACCGATTGAACAGATTCGCAACCAATTTGAAGACCTCCAGCAAGCAGATGCGAGTATTTACCGCATTACAGACTTATTGCAAGTCCAATCTCAATTACGTACAAGCGGCGAAAAATCACTTCCCCCAGGCGCGCTTTCTATAGCTTTTGATAATGTCTCTTTTGGGTACAATGACCGGGGATCGGGGACTAGGGACTGGGGACTAGGGACTGAAGATTTAGTATTGCAAGATGTATCTTTTAATTTACCTGCGGGTCAGGTTTTGGGGTTACTGGGACGCACAGGAAGCGGTAAGTCTACTTTGGCGCGATTACTTTTGAGATTGTATGACCCGCAATTGGGTTCAATTAGGTTGGGGGGTGTACCTATCGACCAAACCCCACTCCCAGAACTACCGGAGAAAGTGGGATTAGTGACTCAAGATGTCCAACTTTTTCAAACCACAGTTCGCAATAACCTGACTTTTTTCAACCCTGACATTACTAGCGATCGCATCTATGAAACAATAGAAATGTTGGGCTTGTCAGAATGGTTGCGCTCTTTACCCAACGGCTTAGAGACAAACTTAGGCCCAGATAGTAGCGGCTTGTCAGCAGGACAGGCGCAGCTATTAGCCTTTACCCGTGTGTTTCTCAAAGATCCTGGTTTAGTAATTCTCGATGAAGCCTCTTCACGTCTTGACCCAATGACAGAAAGACTCATTGAAAAAGCTATAGATAAATTATTGATGGGACGAACCGCCATTATTATTGCCCATCGTTTAGCCACCGTAGAAAGAGCCAATCAAATCTTAATTTTAGACAAAGGTAAAGTCAGTGAATACGGTGAACGCGAAGAACTAGCAAACAATCCTAATTCACGTTTTGCCCAATTATTAAAAGCTGGTTTAACAGATTTATTAGTTTAGGGAACTAGAAATAATTCCAAATCATATTTTACCTTTGCCCCATGCCCCATGCCCTATTCCCAAATATTATGATTTCATCAAGCAAAAAACTTGCTGGTTGGCAATTATTATGGCAATTGATTTGCTATAAACCAAAACTCTACTTAATTGATACTTGCTTCTGGATTTTTATTATGGGCTTACCTGCCCTACCTGGATTAATTATTCGAGAATTTTTTAATAGTCTCACAGGTAAAGCTCAATTTGGTTTATCCCCTTGGGCATTTATTGCAGGTTTTGTTGCTTTAAATTTGGGGCATATTTTGGTGATATTTATAGGACGCATCACCAAAACTCAGCACCGTTTCACCATGAGGTCATTACTGAGAAGAAATTTATTAGAACGTCTCTTAAATAATGCTCATGCTCAAATTAAGGTTACTCATGATAATACTGAAAAATCTGTATCTCAGGGTGAAGTGATCAGCTACTTTCGAGATGATGCAGAACATATTGAAGATAATGTGGCATGGGTATCAGAAATATTTGGAGAAGGACTATTTGCTGTTCTTTCTTTAGTCATATTATTAAGTGTCAATATACCCATGACACTATTTGTTTTTCTCCCCTTAGTGGGAATGGTAGTAATTATTCAAAAAACCGAAACACGTATTAAAAAATATCGCCAAGCCAGCCGTCAAGCAACTCAACAAGTGACAGGAATTTTAGGAGAAATCTTTAGTTCTGTACAAGCGATTAAAGTTGCTGGTGCAGAACAAGATGTCCTCACTTACTTTCGCACTTTAAATGACAATCGGCGCGAGAGGATGGTTAAAGATAGCCTATTAAAAGCTATTCTCAATTCACTATTTCAAAATATGGTGAATTTCGGCACAGGTTTGATTTTAGTGATGGCTTCTTTTTTGATGCAAAGCGGCGGTAATCAATTAACAGTAGGTGACTTTGCCTTATTTGTTTATAACCTATCATTTGTCACAGGGTTTTTTGCTTCTGTAGGTGGCTTTATGGCTTTGTATAAGCAAACAGAAGTTGCTTTTGAACGTATGGCTGCTTTAATTTCTGGTGCATCAGCAGAGACTTTGGTAGCCCCAAATCAACTTTATTTGCAAGAATTGGGTAAAAGTAGAAAAAATTTACCTCAATTAGAACAACTTGTAGAAAATGAGAGCCATAATTTACAATCATTAAACCTATCAAATTTAACTTATATTTATCCTGGTACTAATCAAGGAATTGTAGATATTAACTTACAAATACAACGGGGTAGTTTGACTGTCATTACTGGACGCATCGGCGCAGGAAAAACTACATTGCTCCGAGTATTATTAGGATTATTACCCAAACAAGCAGGAGAAATTTATTGGAATAATCATCTAGTTGTAGACCCTGCTAATTTTTTTGTACCGCCTCGCAGTGCGTATACTCCCCAAATTCCCCAACTGTTCAGCTATTCCTTACGAGAAAATATTTTGTTGGGATTGTCTAAAGACGATACTGATATTGAAACAGCATTAAAAATGGCTGTATTTGAGCAAGATTTAGCAGCCATGAATGAGAAGTTAGAAACTTTAGTCGGAACAAAAGGAGTACGCCTTTCTGGTGGACAAATGCAACGGGTAGCGGCGGCGCGGATGTTTGTACGTCAGCCAGAATTGCTGGTATTTGATGACCTTTCTAGCGCGTTAGATGTGGAAACAGAATTAACATTATGGTCGCGGATATTTGCTAATACAACTGAGGAAAATTCTTGGACACCAACCTGTTTGGTAGTGTCTCATCGTCGTTCTGTTTTACGACGCGCTGATCAGATTATTGTGATGAAAGCTGGTAGGGTTGTAGCTCAAGGGAAGTTTGAAGAGATTTTAGCTGATGAGGAAGCGGATTGGATTTTTTAGATTTTTATATGTAGCCTGATTATTTCCAAAATAATTGCAATGAATTATTAATAGTGTATGCACAACTCGCTCTTAGAAAAAATTCAATAATATAGGAATCCGACTTGATTATTGAAATTACTTACTTAGGTAGGTAATAGGGAACAAGGTTGAGAGTTGGGGGAACAGGGTAAGAATGAATAAAAGTGTACTGATTTTTTATGTGCCAGCGCAGGCTACGCCAACAGAAATCAAATATGATTCCCATATCATGTTAGCTATCTAGCGGCAGTAGAATAATTTAAGCAGTGTAAAAATTTGATTTGCTCCGCATTTCCTTTTTCCAGTTCACTACGATATTAACGAATCAAAACCAGTGTACCAGCTAAAATTAAACCAGTTCCTATCATTATTTGTGGAGTCAGTGATTCCTTGAGAAAAAGTGCTGAAAAAATAATTACCAACAGCAAACTTGACTTATCTAAAGGTGCGACTAAAGAAGCTTTTCCTATTTGTAAAGCACGAAAGTAAAATAACCAAGACAAACCCGTCGATAACCCAGAAAAGACAAGAAATAATAGAGTTTTAGGAGAAATTATTAATAGTGTATCTAGTTGTCCTTTGGTAAAAACCCAACCCCAAACCATAACTAAAATTACAACTGTGCGGATTGCGGTTGCTAAATTAGGGTTAATTGCTTCTACTCCTATCTTGCCAAAAATAGTAGTCAAGGCGGCAAAAAATGCTGATAACAGGGCGAATAATATAGCATTGGTTTCATGGAGAAGCATTGAATATCTCTAAAAGTTTAGTACTTATTGATAAATAATATCACTAATCCTGATGCCGCACTACAACTATAAAGAAACCCACTAAACTAACGAGCAACATACACACTGCACAAATCACATATAAAAACGCGATTCCTGCACCAGTACCGCTTCCAAATAATCCGCCAAATAAACCAACCAGAACACCACCTGATTGTAAAGCAGTATCACGTCCGTAATTTAGTGAAATTGGCATGATGAAAAATGGACATGAACGCTTACGAAATTTCTTGGACACCAACTTGTCTTGTAGTGTCTCATCACCGTTCTGTTTGAAGATGCGCTGACTAGATTATTATGATGAAAACTGGTAGGGTCGTAGCTCAAGGGAAGTTTGAAGAGATTTTAGCTGATGAGCAAGCAGATTGGATTTTTTAGTTGCTGTGATTCATAGTAGTTGGTGTATCGCCTCAATGATAGCAAAAATTGTTTCCTTTGCTTTGAGGGTTTTTTCTGCAAAAACTACACTAGTACCTGATTGAGAGATTGCGTTAACTCAGCCAGTTCCTCATCACTCAAATGCAGTGCTATCTGACGATAGCCAACTCCATCTTTGACAATATCAATCTCATCCCGTTGTAAATACGCTTCAAACTCAGTCAACAAGCTAACGACAAAGGCTGTGAAATGGCGTTGATGATCTGCACCTGTTAGGGTGGCTAGTTCTTCTGGTAAAAGCTCAGTGTTTTGCTCTTGCAGGCTGTAAAACTTTTCTACAGTACCCCGAATAGGATGTTCTGCTACAACGGTCAGGAGTTCTGCCTGTACAAGCTTTTGGAAATGACGATACAACGTTGCTTGAGGGATGTAGTATTTCGCACAATTATCGTGATGAAAGATGGCGATCGCCTACAAAAGCTTGCAGAATCTTTAATCGGACAGGATGGAGAATTAGGTCTGCTTTACTACCACTCAAAGTTTTAGAGAAATAAACGTTATTGTTAATGGCAATATTATCAATAATGATAATATCGTCAAGCAATTGTATTAGGAGTCATATTTGATTTCTGTTGGCGTAGCCTGCGCTGGCACATAAAAACTCAGTAAATCTCTCGACTCACCTTTTGCTTGTTAAGAGTTCCCTACCTACGCAAGTAATTTCAAAATCAAGTAGGATTCCTATATTTCAATTTGTTGTCAGTAAGTATTTTGCTAAATCATCGAGAATAGCATTAGCTGAAAGGATGCTACCATGTACCCAATAACCAGAATCAACTTGATAAACTTTTTGATTTTTCACTACATTTAGTGTTTGCCACAAAGGTGTTTTCTGATATTCTTGAAAAGCCTCTGTTGCTCCTGGATCTACAGCTATAAATAAAGCATCTGCATCAAGTAAGTCTAGACGTTCTAAATTCAGAAGTATCAAATAATCATCAGGACTTTTAATCAATTGACTTTGATGAGGCGGCATAGAAATTCCAACTGCATTGACAATACCACCAGGAAATGAAAATTGTGAACTAAATTCAGGAACTTTCATCCCGCCGTGAATACGGCTAACAGTAACTTCTAGTTTCCCAAATTTATTTTCTAATTGCTCTCTAATAGTTTGAAGTCGCTGTTCGTATTGAGTGAGCAATTTTTCAACTTTTTCACTTTTATTGACCACTTTACCGATTTCTCTTAATGGCGTTTGCCAATCAGATTGAAAATGTTTGACTTGCACTGTGGGAGCTATTTTCGACAATAATGGATAATTTTCTGGCTGTATCCCATAAACACTTACAATTAAATCTGGATTTAATTGCAATACTTTTTCTAGATTAATTTCTCCGGTTTTTCCTATATAGCTTATCCCTGCAATTTTCTCTTTAAGAAGATTAACTTTGCTGTCAAAGAAGACATGATTTGCTGTTCCTATGGGTTTTGAATCTAATGCTACCAAAGCTTCTAATGCTATTTGGTCAACGACAATAATGCGTTGCGGGTTGGGGGGAACACAAGTTTCTCCTAATTCATGCTTAATTAATCGACATTCTAATGCTGGTGATTGTTTATCTACTAAGTTCGGGTGTGAATAGCGATAACAAGCAGTAACTATCACCAAGATTATTATGAGTAACAAGTAACGGGAATTACGCAATTTCACACTATTTTTCCTCTCAATTATTTGAGAATTTAGAATTTGATCGAGACAGTTCCCAAAACTGTAAATGGTGCGCCAGGAGAGAGTAAAAAGCCAGCAGAATCATAGTAACGGGTGTCAAATAGGTTTTTAAAGTTCAAACCAATTTGATAATTGTCTCGCCGATAGAAAATAGTAGCATCTGTTCTGACAAAGGAAGGAATGGTAATGGTATTTGGTAAAGTTGCTTCTCTGTCACCTACGAAAAATAGTCCTCCACCAAAACCTAAACCCTTTAAATTACCTGTTTGAATTTGGTAGGTTGTCCATAAACTAGCACTATTTCTGGGTGCATTGGCTAATCTATCTCCAACTGGGAGGCTATTATCTTTACTGACATAGGCATCATTATGAGCATAAGAAGCAATCACATTCCAACCTGGTAAAATCTCCCCAGCTATATCTAGTTCAATACCTCGACTCTTGACTTCTCCAGCAGCAATAGTAAAATCTGGATTGTTTAAATCTGTTGTCGAGACATTGTTCTTAGTAATCTCATAAACTGCTAATGTTGCTGTCAGCTTATCATCTAAAAATTCACCTTTAATTCCTACTTCGTATTGTGTACCAGTTTCTGGTTCTAATGGCCGACCACCAAAAGCTATGGCGTATTCATTTGGTTTAAATGCACGAGTGTAACTGGCGTAAAGTGATAGATTTTCTGTTGGTTGATATACTAACCCAATTCGTGGGGAAAATTTCTCATAATAACGCTCTGTAATGTCAGTCTGAGTGCTATTGATAATATCAGGCTTATATTCGTCTCGGAAATTGACAAAATCTAATCTTCCACCCATTAATAGCTTGAAATTAGGTAGTAATGCGACTTGATCTTGGAAGTAAAGACCTACTCTATATGTATTAGTATTACCCTCGAAACCTTCCTCAAATGTAGTGGGAATAGCTGCGCCATATACTGGATTTAAAATGTCCAAAGATGGTACGTTATAAGAAATGAAAAATGGATAGCCAAACTCACTTCTACCTAACTCAAAACCTAATAGCACTTCATGTTCAATTGAGCCTGTTTTAAATTTACCGATTAAGTCATTTTGCCAAGAATAATCTCTAGAGTAATCACCTACTTTGTTATATCTTCTAGCAACTGTGCGACCATCATCAGCAAACGGGTTTTCAAAGTCAACTGGCTGAAAGTTGGAACGTGCTGTGTCAACTGTTTGTACAGAAACCGCACTGCGGAATCGCCAATTTTGGCTGAATCGATGATCTAGGCTGACATTGACCCTATTTCCATAGAGTTCATAACTATCGCTGGGTTCGCCAAAGTTAAAGCTAATTGGTAAATCAAAAGTTCTAGCTATTGGTGGTAAACCTCTGTCATAGGACTGGTTGAGGTTAACGTATTCATATTGCAAATCGAAATTTGTGCGATCGCTTAACTTTACACTTAAGCTAGGAGCAAAGGTATAAAGTTCTTTATAAGCGAAATCTCTAAATCCACCAGAGTTTTCATAAGCAGCCACAAAACGATACAAAATATTATTATCTGGTGTGAGGGGGCCGGAAATATCTATTTCTGGTCGATAGTAACTATAGCTACCAGCAGAAAATGTTGCCGAATAATAAGGTGTGCTAAGTGGCTGTTTCGTGACATAGTTGACAATACCCCCAGGCTCTAGTTGTCCATATAATACCGAAGCCGGGCCTTTCAGCACTTCTATTCTTTCTAGAGTGGCGGTGTCAGTAAAAGAGGTGAAACTATCATGTCTAAAACTATTTCTCAGGTTAGCATTGGTATCAAATCCCCGAATGGTATAGCCATCAGTGCTGGAAGCATAATCTGTTTTGACTGTGACACCACTAACGTTACGCAATACATCTGAAACCCGTTGCACTTTTTGATCTTCAATTACCTGTCGGGGAATAACCTGAATGGCTTGGGGAATTTCTAGTAAAGGTGTATCAGTTTTCGTAGCAGTTGATGCTGCTTGTACGCGATATCTGTCTTGTTCTCCCGTTACCACCAATTCAATTGGCTCTTGGTTCTCACCTGTGGTTTCATCAGGTTTAATTTCACTTGTGGGTTGTTCTGCTGGTATTTCCGTAGTGGGTTGATTCGCTTGTGGTTGTTCTGGTGGCGTTGTGGAAGTTGTTGCAGGTGTGACACCAAATATTAAACCTGCATCACTATCAAATAGTTCATAGCTAGGCCTTCCCGTTTCACCTATAATAGTGATTCTAATAGTATTACTGTCTTGATTAATGACTGTAACCTCAGTAATTCCCGCAAATGGTTTTTCTTGACGGAATATGTTCCCGGAAGGCAAACTCAATTGAGCATTAGTAATATCAGCAATGAAGGTATTCCCATTACTATTATTTGCTACTTGCAATTGCTCGCCTTGCCTTGTCTCTAAAATTACTTCTATGCCTTTATCTGTAGTATCAATCCGTACTTTATCAATCAGAATTGGAGACTGGGGAGTTTGAGATATTGAATCTGTGGGAGTTCTAGCGGTATGACTTTTCTGAGATAACGAAAGATGATTTTGGCTTGTTTCATTTCCCCAAGCTGGTTGAACAGCAAAGACTACCCCTGTTAACCATAAACTGATCAATAGTTGCGGTTGTTTCCACATAAGCTTTATCCCACACCACAAGCGGCTGTTAGCCACCTAAATTAAGAATCTTTTTCAAAAACGATACATGGAATTGATTTGATTTTGAAGGCTTATGTGAATCCCAAACGGATTTTTTTGAGCTAGAAACGGATTTTTAGGATAGTCTGACAGCAAGTAGCTGTATTTAATTGCAGATATCAAGCTTTAATTAACAAATCATAAGATTTGGGATTCGTGCCAAATTGCTTACGAAAAGCAGCAGCAAAACGACTTTGATTTGCATAACCAACAGCACGCGCTATTTGTTTAACACTCATCTTACTTTCTAGGAGTAATTGCCGTGCCTTTTCCATTCTTTGTTGTTGTAAATAGCTAAACGCAGTTGTACCCAACACTTGGCGAAAACCTAATTTGAGTTTGTAGTCATTTAATCCTACTTTCCGCGCAAGTTCTAGCAAGGAAGGTGGATTATCGAGATTTTGCGTTAAAATTTCCTTGGCATAATGAATTCGGGCAATATCATCTCTTTGCAGGACAATTGCTTTTGTGTAATTTTTCTCAATGTTGATTAGTTGTTCTACTTTTAAAGCAATTAGTTCTAAACATTTACTTTCTAGATAAATTTTTTTAGTTAACCCTGTGAAGGGACAATTGATAATTTGTTCCAGTGCAACCCTCATTTCTGGCGTGGTTTGGCTGATTTGACGATAGGGTTGTTCGCTTGGCTCAATTACTCTTTGCAAGGTTTTTGGCGATTTTTTTATATCACTGCTAATAAAACTGTTTAATAATTCAGGGGATTCTAAATGTATATCAACTTTTAAAAGCCGTTGTTGACCTAAAACTTCCCATTGTCTATCTTTATATATACCACTACCTAAAAGAAAATTTTGTCCACTATCAGTTTCATTCCAGTATCCTAATAAATGAAAGCCAAATTCTAAACATCCAATAAAATCTTCTTCTGATGTGCCGTTCAGAATTAAATCATCATAAAATTCGGTATCGATAATTAATAAACTTATATCCCTTAATTCAATCCAACGTTCATAGCCACGACCTAATTGTTTGGGACACCAGTTAATAACATCATTTGGGTCTGATAGGTCTCCTGGTTTAGCATTTTGATTGTATTGTATCCACAATTCTTGGTAATCTGCGAGTGAAATACTATTCCCCATGCTTTTCCTAAACTTACCTCCATGGTGATTGAATGCAAGATTTTATAGAGAAATATTCTCAAATATTCTTAGAAAGAGTTTACCAGTGTTCAGCAATAGTGTCTAGAGATGAATGAAGCTGAAGCGGAAAGTATACTTCTTGTATGTAAAGGGGTAACAAAGAGGCGAAAGCATAGCCAGTAGAGGAGTATGACGGTTTTAGGGTAAAGCTGGTCGTTTGGGAATCATCTCTCGGTAGACAACACTATTGCATTCTGATAAACTGACTTTCAAAGCTATTTGAGAAAGCTTATCTATAGCCTTATCAGTTAATTGAGATGAGGTGTTTTGTAGGGTAGCGCATGGCGAATATTATTTCACTCGCAGATTACCAAGAATTTTGGAGAGAACGCAATCAAAACACTAGGCAACCAGACCCATCAGACCCATCTGATATTATTAATATATGTCCTCAACAATTTGGTAGTGGATATGAACGTTGGATTGAACTGCGGGACATTAGTTTATTAATTATTGATGCGGAATTTCATCATGATTTAGTGATAGAAAAAAACTCTTCAGATAGTTGTATTGATGGGCTGGAATTTGGATTCCATCTCTCAGGTTATTGGAATAATATTCATGCTGGAAAAAATTTCTTTCAAAGTGGATATTTTCACCAGAATCAGGAATCAGAACTTTTGCGATCGCAGCGACTTTTAAAAGTAGATATCCATCCCGAATCCCCTGAATTACTGCATAGTTTCATTACAGGTGGCTTAAATCCCATATCGCCGAAAATTATTAAAAATCTCCTTGAACCTGATCAAGAGCCATATTTTCAAATAGATTATACCACTCCAGAAATGCGAGTCGCCCTAGAACAAATTATCAATTGTCCCTTTACCGGCTTAACCAAAAAAATTTATTTAGAAAGTAAATGTTTAGAAATAATTGCCTTGAAGCTGGAACAATTAGCCGCCAGAGAAGATAGTTCTACAAAAGGCACTGCTTTAAAAAGAGATGATATTGATAGAATCCACTATGCCAAGGAAATTTTAACCGAAAATTTAGACAATCCTCCTTCTTTAATAGAACTAGCCAGACAAGTAGGATTAAACGACTATAAACTTAAGTTAGGCTTTCGCCAAGTCTTTGGTACAACTGCATTCAGTTATTTACACCAACAACGCATGGAAAAAGCACGCCAATTACTTTTAGAAGGCCAAATGAATGTCAAAGAGGTAGCGCGTGCTGTTGGCTATACCAATCAAAGCCATTTTGCTACAGCTTTTCGTAAGCAATTTGGTACTAACCCTAAATCCTATGATTTGCTACTGAGAGCCTAAAATACAGCTATTATCTGTTAGTTTTAGTAAAAATCCGTCTTTGGTTCAAAAAAATCCGTCTTCGGTTCAATCAGGTCTTCAAAATCACCTTCATTGTAGATTAAGCTTCTTGAAAAAGATTCTTAGCTATCAAAATTACACCCTCTGGGATGAGAGGCTGGTCTAGGTGAGGAGATTATGAGAAGACAACCGCAATTATTGATGGGTTTATGGTTAGCAGGGGTAGTAATTACTGTCCAACCAGCTTGGGGTAGTGGAAATCCTCCCTTGTCAGAAGGCGGTAATACCTCTACAAACCCTCAAAGATTACTATCTCAAGTATCCACACCTCAATCTCCAATTCTGATCAATGGAGTGCGGATTGATACAACAAACCAAGGCATAGAAGTAATTTTAGAAACTAAGCAAGGCGAAAAATTACAAATAGTAAATAGTAGTTTAGGGAATAGCTTAATAGCTGAGATTACCAATGCTCAACTAAGTTTGCCTTCAGGAAATACATTTCGGCAAGAAAAACCTTTTGCGGGTATTACTGAAGTTACAGTTATTAACCAAGACAGTAATACTATCAGAATCACTGTCACAGGTGAGGTAGGAACACCCACTTATGAACTATTCGATAGTGATGCAGGTTTGATATTAAGTGTGACACCTATATCACCTTCCGCATCTCAACCAGAAACGCTACAACAGCCACCAGAGGAGAAACCAAATACAGAAAATCCTACAACACAACCAACAGCTGAAACTGATACACCTATTGAACTGGTAGTTACAGGTGAACAGGATAGATATCGAGTCACGGAAGCATCAACCGCCACAAAATTGGATGTACCACTGCGGGATGTTCCAGCATCAGTGCAAGTCATACCCAAAGAAGTCATTCAAGATAGACAAGTCATCAGACTTAACGAACTATCAGATAACGTCAGTGGTGTACGTCCTCAAGAAACCTATGGCGGACTAGCATCTCAAGGGTATTTCATTCGTGGTTTTGGCACAAGTTTTGAAACCTTGCGCGATGGCTTTAGAGATTTTGGCTTTTTTAGTCCCCGTGATGTCGCTAATATTGAGCGTGTAGAATTTCTCAAAGGCCCTGCATCAGTTCTCTATGGTAGTGCTACTAGTCCTGGTGGTGTTGTTAACACAATTACTAAAAAGCCACTTGCAGACCCTTTTTATCAACTTAATGGCACTATTGGTAATAACGACTTTTACCGCACATCAATTGATTTTTCTGGGCCTTTATTAGAAAATCGTGCTGCACTCTACCGTATCAATACAGCTTACGAAAATGCGAAAAGTTTCCGTGATTTCGTAGAAAATGAAAGCACCTTTATTGCTCCAATTATTACCGTAAAAGCTGGAGAAAGAACCAATCTTACCTTTGGTTATGAATACCAAAAGTATGACTACACTTTTGAAAGGGGTTTCCCTTCGGATAATTCAGTAGTTTTTGACCTCCCTATCAATCGTTTTTTAGGTGAGCCTAACTTGAACAGAGGTGAAGCAACATCTAATAATTTCACCTATTCACTAGAAAGTGAATTTGGTGAAAATAATGACTGGAAATTCCGCCAAGCATTCAACGTTATTAACGTTAGCGGTAATACGAGAGGAGCGCAAGCAAGGTTTGTCCGAGATGATGGAAGAACTGTAGCGCGAAGATATCGCAATGTTGATGAAGAGCAAAATAACTTATCATTTCAAAATGAAATTAGCGGCAAATTTAACACTGGTTCAATTCGCCATAATGTGCTTGTAGGTGTGGAATTATCTCGTTATAAATACGCTTATGATTTTTTTAGTGGCAACATTGCCGATTTAGATATTTTTAACCCTGTTTATGGCGCACCAGCACCAACAAATTTGAATAGAGATAATACTGAATATGGTGCAGATAATGTTGCATTGTATTTTCAGAATTTAATAGAACTGACACCCCAAATTAAATTGCTGGCGGGTGGTCGTTTTGACTGGGTTGACTCTTTTAATACAAACTTACAAACTGGCACAACAGATAAAGTTTCCGACTCTGAATTTTCGCCACGAGTTGGTATAGTTTATCAGCCTACGGAATCTACATCAATTTATGGCAGTTGGACAAATTCCTTTAACCCACAAATATTTGGTACAACTCGCAATCTTGAACCTTTTAAACCAGAAACCGCAGAACAATTTGAAATCGGAATTAAGCAAGAGTTGTTTGACAAGCGTTTATCAGCAACTTTAGCTTATTTTGATATCACCAAGAAGAATGTTTTGACCACAGACCCGGAAGATGAAGACTTCCAAATTCAAACAGGGGAGCAAAAAAGCCGAGGTGTAGAGTTAGATATTGTAGGAGAAATTCTCCCTGGTTGGAAAATCATTGGCACGTATACTTACACTGATGCTTATATCAGCCAAGATAATGATGCGGGCTTACTGAATAATAGATTAACAGGTGTACCTTACAATAGTGCAAGTTTATGGACTACCTATGAACTGCAACAAGGTAATTTGCAAGGTTTAGGATTAGGACTTGGTGTTGTTTACGTTGGTGAACGGGAGGCGAGTTTACCAAATAATCTCAAAATTCCTTCTTATGTGAGAACAGATGCAAGTATTTTCTATAAACGGGATAATTGGCGTGCTGCGCTCAATTTTAAGAATCTTTTTGATACTAAATACTATGAGTCTCAAGGATTTTTTATTGTTCCCGCAGCACCTTTTACTGTTTTAGGAACTGTTTCTTTTGAGTTTTGATGTTGGGTATTAGGGTGTGTCTAATTTAGCCGTAACGCACTATAATCATGCAGTACGTTACGGCTAAATTAGACTATCGTTAATGCTAGAAATATTACATAGCCGTAACACACCCTACTTATACATCATGGTGATAAAATATATAAAATGGAAAAAGATTTTTATTATTATTTTAAGCTAAGTTTAGCAATAGTAATTTCATGCTTTATCAGCATTGCTTGCTATAACAGTAATTTATATAGTAATTTCCATCATCGAACATCATCAAATTCAGAATGTCGATTAATTAAACATGAATTAGGTGAGACTTGTATACCTCCAAATCCCCAGCGTATTATTGTTACCGATCAAGTTGCGTTAGAAGCTGTAATTGCATTAGGATTAAAACCTATAGGTGCTCCTGATACTAGTTATGTAGCTAGTAAATCTAGTTTTCTCAAGGACAAAATTTCTGGTATAACTTATATCGGTAAAGAACATCAGTTTAATTTAGAAAAAATATTAGATTTACATCCAGATTTAATTATTAGCTTATATGGAATTAGTTCCACAAATTATCAATTGTTTTCAAAAATAGCTCCTACAGTGCAATTTAAATATGTTCATGCACGATGGCAACAATCTTTACAACAAATTGCTGACGTATTAGGGAGGGCGGAAAAAGCGGAAAAATTATTAATTGAGTACAAACAGCGATTAACAAAATTCCGCAGTATTTTCCAGAATAAAATTAATCACATCAAAGTATCTGTCAGCCGTTTTCATGGGGGTGTAAAGCTACCTGAGTTTCGTTCTCAATTTTCCTTCCCTGGCAGTATTTTGTACGAACTCGGTATTTCTATGCCAGACGCTCAAAGTCAGTTAATTAAAACTCCTGATGATACTTTAGTCATCCTCAACTTAGAACGGATAGATTTACTTGATGCTGATGTTTTATTTGTAGCTGTCGATCCTGGTGCTAGGGATTTATTCCAGAAATATCAAAATACTCGTCTTTGGCAAACTCTGAATGTAGTCCAGAATCAGCGAGTTTATAGTGTTGATTCTAGTTACTGGATTTTTGGTAGTATTCTCTCAGCTAATGCCATAGTTGATGATTTATTTAAGTATTTACTAAAATAACCATAATTAATTGCATCTACCAAAAATCATGTTCGATAGGTTCTGAACCAATCAGAAAATCAAAATTACCTTCACCTCTGCTTTGTTTAAGTGTTTCCATGATTTTTTGTGGGCTATCGTAGGGGCCACTAACATAGCATGGTTTTCCATCACGACCGCATTCAATACGAATGCTTCCATCCCAGTTTCCGAGGTGAGAACGTGATTTTTCAAAATCTTTGTGTGGTTGAAATCCTAAGCTTTGTGCATATTCATAAGCACTAAATATCATCCCTTGAGCGACTTCCAGGGAAACCTCTTGCGGTTTTTCAGGAAATGGCTGGAATAATAGTTCTGCAAACTCTTGAAATTCTCTTTTGTCTAATGTACGGGGTTCTGTAGCATCTTTAATCCCTAAGCACCAGACATCTAGAAGATAACTACAAACTGCGATTTGATTGTACCGAACAGTTCTAGCAATAACCACTAATCCTAAACCGCGCTCAATAGACCCATTGTTCTTGGCAGGTACAATATTGTCCAGCAGGTTTTTGATGCTATTGTCTGAAGAGTCTTTAGGTAATAAGTGGACTAGATTATCGCTTGCTAAACACTTGTAAACGGGGTCTAATTCACCTTTTTCCAATTTATCTAATGTGGTTTGCTCTGCTTGATTTTTCAGTACTGCATTAACGTCTGATACTTTAATACCTAGTTTTCTAGCTATTTGTTTGGGTGTTAAATTTAATGCCCGTAAATCATCAACTTGTTGTTGTATTTCTGTCATAAAGCACCACTTTCTATAAAAAATATATGCAAAATTATTAAATCAAATATCGTTTTTATTAATTTAATTTCCAAAAATTAATTATATTTTGATCATAATACTTAAACAAATAAAAAAACTCGTGAAAAATATATCTCAATACGTGGTAAATAGATAGTAAGCTTAAGACTCTGTAACAATTTTACCCAAATACTTGAGGACTCTTAAAACTAGCACTCAGCATTTTCCAGCTATCTCTATGGTTTTAAGGTATTCAATAGTAAAAGTGATGGCAGTTGTTCTAATATCAGAAAATTAGCCATAGGTGCGCCAATTACACCGCCCCATAGAGTGTAGTCTACAAAGTAAACTCGTCCTTCTCTCCAGGCTCGTGAATTGTGCAAGAGGGGATTTTTAGCCCATTTTTCCTTGAGTTCTTGGAGGGGAACTTTGTAAGTAGATTCACCATTCCAGTTATCTAACCAAGTAGTAACAATGACAATATCTGCGTCGAGTTGAGCCAAAGTTTCTAGGTTAATCTGTGGTCTTACCCCTAATTTTCGTTCTATATTTGGCAGGAAGACGGGTTGAAAGCCAATTTTTTCGAGGATTTTAATAGTATCTCCGTTATATACAACCTCTATATAGTCCATTGCTTGACTACAAGCAATATTCAGCACTCGCGGATGGGTTTTGACGAGAGGAGCTAATTGAGTGCGGACTGTAGCAAGTTGTTGCTGTTGTGCGGTAATGATTGATGAGATGTTTTTCTGAGTGTTAAGAGCTTTAGCAATAATTTTAATGTTTTCCTGCCAGCTTTGATCATTATCTACTAAGACAGTTGGCGCGATCGCAGACAATAACTTATTTTCCTGAAAGTTCATGCCTAAAATCAAATCGGGTTTGAGTAGAGTCAAAGCTTCTAGAGATGGCTGGGAGCGATCGCCTAAATTAATCGGTTGACTGGTGACAAAATTTCCTAAATAGGGAATCTGTTGGCTAGGATTATCGAATTGGGGCGATCGCACTAAATAAGCATCGGCATAAGCAGCAGGTTGCACATCCAAAGCTAACACCAGACTCAACATCTTCGGGTCGAGAACCGCTATTTTCTGGGGTTTACCGCAAATCTTGGTTTTTCCTACTGCATGTTCTACCACTCGACAATTAGTAGACTGTGGGACATTATTTTCTAACTTGGTTTTATCAGCCATACCACCTTGACAAGCTGTAATCAAGATGGCTGTGACTAAAACCAAGGCAATGTATTTATATAATAAAGCGATCGCATTTTGGCAAGTTTCCAACAACATTATCAACTCAACAAAAATCAAGGTTAGAACTGAATTGAAAACGAGCCGATAACGGTAAAAGGCGCACCAGGATAGATTGTATTTCTGGCTTGAGATGTTTCATAGTAAGTTTCATTGAAAAGATTGCGGAAATTTAGGGCTAACCTCCAGTTATCTCGTTTGTAATATATTGCTGAATCGGTTCGGAAATAGCTGGACAAAACGCTGGTATTTTCCACGTCGGCGTATCTATCTCCCACATAATAAAGTCCTAAACCAAAGCCCAAACCTTTTAAATCACCGCTTTGCAGTTCATAGCTTGTCCACAAACTTGCAGCGTGTTCCGGTACATTATCAATGCGATTGCCTACGGGAATGGTATTGTCCTTGGAGGTAATTGCATCGGTGTATGTGTAGGATGCAATGATATTCCAACCTGGCAGAATTTCACCACTAATATCTAATTCAATCCCTCTACTTCTTTGTTCTCCAACCTGCACAGATAAATTGGGATCGTTGGGGTCGGAAGTCACAACATTAGTTTTAGTAATCTCGTAGGCTGCTAGGGTTGCTGAAAGTTTTTCGCTAATATCTGCCTTGATACCAACTTCGTACTGCGTTCCTCTTGTTGGCTTAAAAGGTTCGTTGCTTGCCGAACGACCAAAAAAGCGATCGGGTTTAAAGGATTGAGAATAACTGGCATAGAGAGAAATCGGTTGAATTGGTTGATAAACTATCCCAATCCGGGGACTAAAAGCACTGAGAGATTCTTCACTCGCTGTTTCTGAGAAACCTTCTTCTTTTCTTTGGAAGGCATCAAAGCGACCACCAACTAAGACCTTGAGATTATCTGCAACAGTAATTTGGTCTTGGAAGTAAATCCCTAGAGTATCTCTTTGAGTTGTGTAAGAGAAAGTGCTTTCATCAGGTGTAGCAGGGAGTTCTACATCATAATTAGGATTAAAAATGTCCAGCAATATGGGGTCTGCCACATCGAATGAGGTGTATTTCCAGGTGTTGCGTCTTAACTCCACCCCAATTAAAGGTTGATGGACAATCGATCCCGTCTTGAACTTGCCAACTACTTCTGTTTGTAGGGTATAAATGTCTCGGATGAACTCATCACGACTCACGTATATTGGGGCGAACTGGTCATCAATTAAGTCATAACCACCATAGGTGTAAGTACCAGATGATTTACCAGAAACAAAGGAAAACGCATTACGCAGCTGCCAGTCTTTGCTAAATTCATGCTCTAATCGATAGCCAATCCGAAAAGTGCTATCGTCATAAACGTGGGGCAGACCAATGAAACGACTAATGGGGATAGGCGCAGGTCGATCGCCAATGGAAGGAAGCCCGCGATCAAAAAGATAATCGTTGTGTTGGTATTCTAAGTCAAAGGTTAAAGAAGTGCGATCGCTAATATTCCAAGTAATTACAGGTGCGACAAATACCCGTTCTAGAAAGTTATAATCGCGAAAACTTCCAGAATTTTGATAAGCCACATTCAAGCGATACAACAGTGAACCATCATCTGTCAGTGGCCCCGAAATATCAAAACTAGGGCGATAAAAGGCATAATTACCCACATTCAACTCAGCCGCATAATAAGGAGTTCTTAGGGGTTGTTTGGTGACAACATTGATAATTCCTCCTGGTTCAACCTGACCGAATAGCACCGAAGCCGGCCCTTTGAGAACTTCGATGCGATCAATGTTAGCTGTGTCTACCTGGGAATAAAAGTCAGTATCATTAAAACCATTACGGAAGTTGCCATCCTGATCGAAACCACGAACTCTATATCCACCTGCATCGGTACCACCATAATTACCTTGTTTGTTGACACCACTAACATTTTCCAAGGCTTCTTGTAGGCGCGTCGTCTTTTGGTCTTCTAAAATTTGACGCGGAATCACTTGAATCGAACCAGGAATATCGCGCACAGGAGTATCGGTTTTAGTCGCAGTTGAAGCGTTTGGTACCCGATATCTGTCTTGTTCTCCCGTTACAACCAATTCAATCGGTTCATCCTGCTGTGCTGCGGGTTCTTCTGGAGGTGTCTGGCTTTCTGGTGGTTCCACCGTTTGCGGTGTTTGGGGTGTTTGTGCTGCTGTTGTTGGTGATGCTACTTCAAAAATCAACCCTGCATTATCATCAAATAACTCCACCGCAGGTAAAGATGTCTCACCCACTACTGTTAACCGCACAGTATTTGCGTCAATATTAGTAACTGTGATCTCAGCAATTCCCTCTATGGGTTTTTCTGAGCGATATGTAAAAGCATCTCCGTTGGGTAGTTGTAATTGTCCACCAGTAATCTCTGCAATAAAATTGTTTCCCGTGCTGCGATTGGTAATTTGCAGTTTTTCCCCTTGGGTGGTTTCTAAAATTACATCCAATCCTTTGGCTGTGGAATTGGCTTTTACTCCTGTAATGAGAATAATAGTTTCTTGGGTGGTGGTTGGTGTTTGTGCCAAAATGCGAGTATTAAATTGGCTTTTATCCTCGCCTACTGTCTCGGCTTTTGTGGGAGTGGCGAATAAAATAGCGATCGCCAACGGCGCAAACGAAGCGATCGCACTTGTTAGCAGCAAGCTTGAAAACCATTTATCTAATCTCATTTATCTACCCACATGAAATCAAACTACTTGTCCGTAACTCAAGCGGACAGCTATTAAAAGAATATTTTTGGAATTACCAGCTAAAATCTTATTAGTAAGTATTGTCAAGAATTTTACGGAAAGTAGAGGGAACGCTCAAGTCTAGTATGTTCTCCAAACGGAATTTTTCGGTTCTTGAAACGGAATTTTTTCGGAAAAAAACGCTAGTACATAACTCAAGTAAATATTAGAAAATCGCCATTTTCTGGGAATTTTGGCTGTAAAGAGGTATTTAGCAATCTAAGTTTTTAAATTTACAGGGCTGACATCTTGAGATTTTAGGAATTTAGGCCGATAACGCCACATTGCAAAGCCAGTGACAAACAATACAGTAGGAGCAAGACCAACGAAAATATAGAGAATACGAGTTGCTAGTCCGCCAAAAGTACCGTAATGTAGGGGGATAAAAGCATCTAGCACTTTATCACCAACAGAAAGCGATCGCGAACTCCGAACATACAACACCTTTCCTGTGTATTGATCTAAATACACTCTGCTACGCCAAACTTCTTTTTCTTCAGCAAATCTTTTACCCACTCTAAATACAGACTCTGGGCTAGTGGGAAAAGAAATATAAGTAGTAGTAGCTTCTGGTAAAGCTTGATCAGCGCGCTGCAAAATTTCTCCTAAAGCTAATGTTGATTTCCCTAGAATCGGTTGAGATTTAGGTTCTATCGGTTTCGCAGAAAAAGTAGCAGCATAAATCACAGGTTCAGAGTAAGAGTAAAAATTCCAACAAAATCCTGTGAAACCAGCAATTCCCAAAAATACTGCGGCGATCGCTCCTACTACTTTATGGATATCAAAATTTTTACGTTTGATATGACCATTCCATTTGATTTTGAACCCTGCAATTAGCTTTCGCCAACCCGGCCAGAGAATCATCCCTGTAATGCTGAGGATTAACATTAACAATGCTGCTATCCCCACAATCATCATTCCAATATCGCCAGCCAGTAAAGAATAGTGAAGTTTGTAAATCATACTCATGATGGTGTATTCACTATTGCGATCGCCTAAAATTTTACCTGTGTATGGATTGACAATTACTTCTAATGTCGGTTTATGTGGAGATTGCAATTCGATGTGTATTGGTTGGTTGGGTTTTTGGGGTAATTGCAAAAAACTAAAACTTAAGCTGGGATCGGGATAGGCTAGTTTCACATTATCAATAACAGATAATATTGACACCTGTTGCTGTTGGGGTGTGATTTTGCTAAACTGTAATTCCAACAAAAAATGACTAATTTCTTCCTGAAAAACTAGTAAGCTACCTGTGAAGCCAACTACCATAATAATTAACCCAACAGCTAATCCTAAATAACGGTGTATTTGGAAAGCCAAATTGCGAAATTTCATATTAAAGCTATTTATTCTCAATATTTAATAACCGCAAAGTCATATCAAATTCTAGGGTGAATTTGGCTCTATGTTTGGCAGATAAACTTTGTGCTAAACAGCGTTTTTGCGGGAGTAAACGCTAGGCTTGACACCAAACTTCTTATAAAAAGCTGTCATAAAAGCACTGCGGCTAGAATAACCTACATATTGAGCTACTTGATTGACATTCAATTTTGCATCCAAAAGTAATTCTTGCGCTCGTTCCATGCGATAGTTATGTAAATAACCAAAGACAGTTGTACCGAATATTTGCTGAAAGCCTTTTTTAAGAGTGCAATCATTCAGATTGACTTGCCGTGCTAATGCTATTAATGTTGGTGGATTAGTAAAATTATTAATCAGAATATCTCTAGCTTGATAAATACTATCAATCTGTATTGGCTTGAGACTAATATTTGTATCAAATGGTGGTGAATCTTGTAAATCTTCCAATCGAATTGCCATTAATTCTAAAACTTTAGCCTCTAAATATAGTTGCTTTGTTAAAGCTTGATAAGGACAATTTAATATCTGTTGTAAAATTGTTTGCATTTGTGGGGTTGTCCTACCAATTTGAAATAAATTTATTTCACTATCGGCTTTTTCAATAATGTTTCTAAGATTGACTGGTAATGTATCAAAATGAGGAATTGTCAAACTTTTAAACAAAGAATATTCAATATGAACATCTAACTTTAACATCCTTTCTTGTGCTTCCCACTCCTGATATCCTCTTTCACCATTATCAACAGCCAATGATACAAAATTTTGTCCTGTTTTGACATCTCTATTATGATCGCTATGATTGAAAATACTAAAACCTAATTCTAAATAAGTACAATTTTGATTTGGTGTAGTGACAACAACTAAATCTTCTTGCAACTTATAATCATCTATCAACAGAGAAATTCCGGGTCGTACGTGATACCAATATCTATAACCATGACTTATGCCTTTGGGATCATGTAGTCGAAATTCATAAGTTATTGGTTGAAAATGACTGTTATTATCAAGTGAAGTTGACGGCAATAAATGATAACAATCTGCCGATTCTTCTAAAACAAGGGTCACGTCGATTCGCTCCGACTTCAAAATACTCTACGAGCAGGCTTGCACCTACAAAAGTTATGGAATTTGGAATTGCTCAATAAAATAGATGACAATTAATAAGGGAATTCCAACTAAAGAAAATATCCCATCGTAAGAGGATGTTTGAAAATTGTTTCGCTGTGTTTTTAAACACTTATTTATCCCCCCTAACCCCCCTTGAAAAAGGGGGGAACTAGACCTCTAAGGGTTAGCAGAGGAAGCAGAGGGAGATCAGGATTTTTATTGACATCTTTGCTCTTGATTATTAAATATTTTAATTTCTGGAAGTCCCTAAGATTAATTGTCTACAAATGAGTATTAAAAGTTATGAAATTAACTTAATCAAGTAGGGCAACACTAGGTGTAGGGTTGCCAATAGCAACTAATCTTCAGGCTTTGTCAGTACAGAAGGAATACTTGCAAAAATAGCAGATTCTAACTCTTTTGGGAGTTTTTCCCACATAAACGCCCCTTTACGATTATTAATATACATCTGTGTAAACTCCAGTAAGGCCGAAGCATTTTCTGTATCTGGAGGTAGATCCACAAGTAAATAGGTAGGCTTTTCCGGGCTGGAAACTGCTACAACACAGCCACGACTACAAGCCCACAAACATCCTACAGGATTAATTTCCAGGTCTTCTATTGCGAATTTTTCTGTGGATAAAGCGGTCAGTTTATCAAGTAGAATACTGCCATCACAAACCTGATTTTCGGCTAATTCCTCAGATGAACGGTGACAAGATTTGCAAACAAATAAGGTATGTTTGATCATGGTTTTAATATGTGTTGATGATGGCAATAAAGAACCCCACGCCCGGTCAACCTTGATGTGATGACAACTACTGCTTTTGAGTAGCGATCGCTAACTTAGCACCTTTAACCTGTCGAACTTGATCCATGACAGCAACAACCTTACCATGACCGACCCGTTCATCAGCATTAATCACCACCAAAGTATCAGCATTAGAACCAACCACATTACGAATTTGTTCCGCCAAAGAATCAACTAGTACAGGTTGACGATTCAAACTAACTGCCCCTTGCTCGTCAACTGTAATCGTAATCTTAGCTGGGACTTGCTGTTGATTGGATGTAGCCGCCTTGGGTAAATTGACAGGTAAACCTTCAGAGCGAGTTAAAAACAGCGTTGACATGATAAAAAATGTCAAAATCGCAAAAATCACGTCAATCATCGGCACAATATTAATCTGTGCGGGGATATCGGGTTCATCTTGCAGACGCATAGGTTTTTTCCCCTTTTTCATAGCGGCGACGATAGAGCAATTCTAACTGTCCACCATACTCTTGAAACAAAGCCATCTGCCGAGTATAAAGTCCCCGAAAAGAATTCGCGAAAAATAGTGTAAAGATAGCAACAATTAATCCGGCAGCTGTTGATACTAAAGCTTCACTGATCCCTGCAGTCACACCTGCGGTTTTTGTCCCACCAACATCACCAATATCCAAAGAAGCAAAAGAAGTAATCAAACCTAAAACTGTACCCAGTAAACCTAACAGTGGTGCTAAACCGATAATCGTATCAAAAATATTTTGAAAGCGTTTGAGGATTGGAATCTCCGCCTGCGCCTCACTTTCCAAAGCCAAACGAAACTCCTCCGGCGTTGGTTCCTCCAACTCCAATGCTGCCAAAAACACCCTAGCTAGAGGTAAATCTGCATTTTGTCGGAGTAGATCAATCGCACCCACTACATTGTCTAAGCGATAGAGTTTTAATACTTCTTTGACGACACGACCTTGACGGTTATTGAGTTTCAGCCAAAATCGCACACGTTCAATAATCAATGCTACTGCCAAGATTGAAAAGCCCAATAGCGGCCACATCACTACGCCGCCAGCCACAAACAGATTCTTAATTCCCATGCCAAGCCTCGTAACGCCAACAACAGAAAAACTACATAGCATCGTCAGATAAATTGAGAGTTATTGTCAAGATATTTTCCAGAACTTTGCTAAACTTATGCAATTAGGCTGATAGCATTTCTCTAGAAAAAATCGCTATAAAACTCTATTATGCAAGGCTTTAGGCATTAAATACAGTTAAGAGCTTGACTAAATAATCACTTGATATTTCTAACTAAGCATCTTACTATGTCTAAGTTAGTAATATTAAATTGCAATAAATTATGACCTTTTTATGACCTTTTCGGGCATAGCTGTGGAGCCGAGTTCTAAAGAAACTAAGGCTCTCAGGTATTTTCTGATGTGAAGTCTAGTGGGTTCGATAAAGTTGCATATGGAGGATGCGATATGAGCCTAAAGTTACGCAATCATCACCCCAATCACAACCAACAGCAACTTGACGACTGCGACAGATTCCAGAACGAAGGACTCGGCTGATAATGCTAGCAGCTTCAGGAGTGCCTTGTATCGTTCTCCTCAACAATCTCCTACTCAACCTGTATCAGAATGCTCCCACCCATACTAAGAATAAAAATTAATAATTTTGTGGATAGAAAATAATGGTTGGCTAAACCTGAATCATCTGTTCCCTCTTTACCAACAAAAGAATGACAAGAGCAACTACAGCATCACCTAGAAACTGGAAAATACCCCAAATCTCACCATTAGCAGGCCTCATTTTGGGAATAATGATCCTGTTAATTTGCTTAGTGTACAGTGTCACTTTAGGGGCAGCAGAAATACCTTTAAATAAGATTCTAGAATCTTTCATCCTATTTGATGGTTCTTATGAACATTTAGTGATTCAGACGGTGAGATTACCGCGATCGCTCGTTGCACTGCTGGTAGGATCATCTTTGGCAGTTGCCGGTGCATTAATGCAAGGTTTGACACGCAACCCCTTAGCAGATCCAGGTATTTTGGGTATTGAGTCAGGAGCAGCATTGGCTGTAGTTACCACAATTTTTGTGTTTGGTAGCTCCTCTTTGAGTGTTTTAACGATTGTGGCCTTTTTGGGTGCAGGGGCGACAGCAATGTTAGTCTACCTCCTGGGTTCTCTAGGAAAGGGAGGAGCTACCCCACTGAATCTGACAGTCGCAGGTGCAGCTTTGACGGCTCTGATTTCTTCCCTCACCACAGCTATTCTCATCGTCAGTCAACGCACCTTAGAAGAAATTAGATTTTGGTTAGCAGGTTCTTTGGCTGGACGAGATTTTGACATCTTATTATCAGCCTTACCTTTCGTCGTTATTGGTTTAGTAATTGCTTTTGTCCTGGGTAGACAAATTACAACCATGAGTCTGGGTGAAGATGTGGCTAAAGGTTTAGGTCAAGAGACTGCTTGGGTCAAAATCACTACAGCTATCAGCGTAGTTTTACTAGCGGGAAGTTCCGTATCTCTAGCCGGGCCAATCGGCTTTATTGGCTTAGTCGTTCCCCATATGGTGAGATTTTTTATCAAAGCTGACTACCGTTGGATTTTGCCATACTCCGCAGTAGTCGGTGCAACTTTACTGTTAGTTGCAGATGTGGCAGCGCGTGTCCTCCTCAAACCCCAGGAATTACCCGTGGGAGTCATGACAGCCTTAGTTGGCGCACCCTTTTTTGTCTACTTGGCTAAATCAAAGGTAAAAAAATGAAGTTGGATTGGCTTGTTATCCGTTCCGAAACGATATCTTTGCGGATTGACCCCCGTGTACCACCAATGCTCTTATGTTTGGCAGTGGCAGTTTTGGTGGCGATGGTGATGAATTTAGGACGGGGTGAATATCCGATTTCTCCCTTAGATATCGTCAAAACTGTCTTGGGCATAGATACAGGCAACCCAGATCACGCTTTTGTAATTTATAACCTGCGTCTACCCCGTACCCTGGTAGCCGTCATGGTGGGTATGGCATTGGCCGTTTCTGGGACTATCTTTCAAGGCATCACACGTAACCCATTAGCTGATCCCGGTATTATTGGCATCAATGCGGGAGCAAGTCTAGCAGCCGTTTCCGTCATTGTCTTATTTCCATCAACACCCATTTACACTTTGCCTTTATCAGCATTTTTGGGTGCTTTATTGATGGCTGGTTTAATTTACTCCTTGGCTTGGAATAATGGTAGTTCCCCCGTTTTGTTTATTTTAATGGGCGTAGGATTGTCTGCGATCGCTGGAGCTTTTACCAGTTTATTAATTACCTTTGGCGATATTTATAGCGTCAGCGATGCCTTGGTATGGTTAGCTGGTAGTGTCTACGGACGCACCTGGGAACAAGTCTTTTCCTTCTTACCTTGGTTAATCGTTTTTGTACCAATGGCGTTGATATTAGCCAGACATTTAAACATTTTAAATTTGGGAGATGATGTTGCTAAAGGTTTAGGTACTCGCGTGGAATGGCAACGGGGTTTACTGGTGCTAGTCGGTGTCGCCTTAGCAGGTGCAGGAGTCGCCACAGCAGGCATGATTGGTTTTGTAGGATTAATTGCACCCCACTTAGGAAGACAGTTAGTAGGGACAAATCATGAAGGATTGCTCCCTACCTCTGCATTGTTGGGAGGAATGATTGTTGTAGTGGCAGATTTACTAGGAAGAACCCTCTTTGCACCTATCGAAATTCCTTGTGGGGTAGTGACTGCTGCTGTCGGCGCGCCTTATTTTCTCTATTTGTTAATTCGTAATCGCAAAAAATAGTTTTGGGGATTGGGGATTGAGGATTGGGAAAAAACGAGTTTTTATGAATTTAAAATGGTAACAAATATGAAAGGATTATCAACGAAAGGTTTATCTTTAGCTTATGATGGTGCGCCAATTATCCATGACCTTAATTTAGCAATTCCTACTGGAAAAGTTAGTGCTTTAGTGGGTGCAAATGGTTGTGGTAAATCAACTTTATTACGAGGTTTAGCCAGATTACTCAAACCCTATGGCGGTACAGTATATCTGGATGGACAATCTATTTTTAATCTTTCCACTAAGGAAGTAGCACAGCAATTAGGGATTTTACCTCAAAGTCCAGTTGCGCCAGAAGGATTAACAGTCAGAGACTTAGTAGCACAAGGACGTTATCCCTATCAAAATTGGTTGCAGCAGTGGTCACAAAAAGATGAAAGAATTGTCCAACAGGCATTAGAGATTACAGATTTGTTAACTTTGTCCGATAGATCCTTAGATACTTTATCTGGTGGACAAAGACAACGTGCTTGGATAGCAATGGCACTAGCACAAGATACAGATATATTACTGTTAGATGAACCAACTACTTTTTTAGATTTGGCACATCAAATAGAAGTTTTAGATTTGTTATATGAATTGAACCAACATCAATCAAGAACTATTGTCATGGTACTGCATGATTTAAATCAGGCTTGTCGTTATGCCGATTATTTGGTTGCAGTCAAACAAGGCAGAATTTTTACGGCTGGAGAACCAAAACAGGTGATGACTGAGGAAATGGTTAAAGAGGTTTTTGGTTTAGAATGTCGTATTGTTGCTGACCCAGTTGTAGGAACACCGATGTGTGTACCAATAGGACGCAAGGGAGAAAAGCAATTGCAAGCAAATTCTTCTAATTTTTAGTAGATAGATAGAAAATTTTAGTAATTAATTTTTGAAAAATCCTACTCAAAAATGTTGAAAATTCTGACGAAAGAACAATACGATGAATGCGAACAGCCTAAAAATTTAGGTTCTTCCAGACTAGATAAACTGAGTTCGGGGTAAGAGGTTAATTCTATTTTAGTTATTGCGTATCATCTGATTCACTGAATTGGCTGATTCCTAATTGGTCTATTCACTCACAAGTCCTTGCTCTTTAGTGGCTGTTTTCATCACAGCAACATACTTTCCTGCTTACTTTCCATTCCACCTCTCTTTCAAGCTAGTGTCAGCGATCGCCATCTCTTGTCTAAAAATTTGAGATAATCGAAGATTGCCTAAGGTGTGTTGACCAGGTATTTAAACAAATCATCAATTACAGCCTCAGCAGCCAGCAAAGTCCCTCCTAACCATGTAGTATCATCCACAAAGTAGACATGGTTATGTTGTACGGCTCGCAGTTTTTGCCATAGCGGTTTTGCTTGAATTGTTTTGAGTAATTCCTTTTTATCTATATCTCCAGTCATCACAAATAAAATATCCCCATCTATTTGGGCTAAATTTTCTTCGGAAATATTCTCAATTCTGCCAAAATTTGAATTCACATCTTGGGCTTTGGGGCGTTGTAATCCCACATCATTTAAAATCCAGCCGTCAAAGGAGTTTTTTACATAACTAATTATTCCATCTTTACCTATGTATGCAACAGCAACTTCTTGATTTTGATAACGGCTACCTAAAGCAATCTTCAATTTTTTAATTCGCTGATAATATTGTTCCCAAGCTGCTTGTGCGACTTCTTCTTTACCCAGGATTTGAGCGACGAAATTAAAGTGTTCTTGCCAAGATTTTTGCAGATTTTGCCAGTCACCTAAGACGGTAGGTGCAATTTTTGACAATAGAGGATAAATTTCTTTAACCGGTTCCCAACCCACGATTAAATCGGGTTTAAGTATCAATATTTTTTCTAAATTTGGTTGAAGTTGACTGCCTACTGGTTTGATTCCTGCTGTTCTATTTTTTAAATATTTAGGAAATAAATAATCTGGCGAAACATCTGCCGCAAGATACATAGTACTTGCAATTGGTTTTACATCAAGAGTTAGTGCATTACCTAATGTGAATTGAGATATGCTCACAATTCGTTGGGGATGATGAGGAATACAAGTTTTTCCCATTGCGTGTTGAACTATTCGACAGTTCACAGAGGGCAAAGAAACACTAAGGCTAGGTACAGTATGAGTAAATCTATTGCTACAGGATTTTATTAGCAGAATATTTAGACTAATAATTAAAAATAGGATGATTGCAGTGTTAATCTTCTTGGGCATTGGAAAAACATTTATTGATAAATCCCTTCCAGTAAATTGAGAAGGGATTGAGGGAATTTTTTTGCTGTAATTAAAACTGAAAAGAAACAGTTCCTTGGACTACAAATGGCTCACCAGGGTATACATTTGCTCTGTTTAATGCAGAATCAAAATAATCAACATCGAATAGGTTCTTGAAATTGAGGGCGGCACGGAATCTTTCTCGCTTGTAAAAAATGGTAGCATCAGTACGCACATAGCTGGGTAATTCAAAGGTATTTGGTAAAGTTCCTTGGCGATCGCTAACATAAAATAGTCCTAAACCAAAACCTAATCCTTGCAAACTACCAGATGAGATTTCGTAGGTTGTCCAGAGGCTAGCAGAGTGTTGTGGTACATTATTCAAGCGATCGCCAACTGGCAAGTCGTTGTCTTTTGTAACTATGGCATCGGTTAAACCATAGCTAGCAATTATGTTCCAACCGGGTAAGATTTCACCGGATATGTCAAATTCAATACCTCTACTCCGTTGTTCGCCTACCTGAATCGAAAAGTCTGGATCTCTGGGGTCGGTAGTAGCTACGTTAGAACGGGTCAATTCAAAGAAGGCGAGGGTTGCAGAAAGTCTGTCAGTCAAATCTGCTTTGATCCCGACTTCGTACTGAGTCCCCCGTTCTGGCTGAAACAATTCACCATCCAAGCTTCTACCAGTCGATGGCAGAAATGAACGGCTGTAGCTAGCGTAAAGTGAAATTGGTTTAATTGGTTGATAAACAATCCCTACTCGTGGACTGAAAGCTTCTTGTTGTTGCGACTCTTTACTGCCACTCACCAGCAGATCCTCACTAGTCTGCTGTACGATATCAAAGCGACCTCCCAGCACCAGCTTCAAGTTTTCAGCTAGAGTCACTTGATCCTGAATATAAAATCCATATAAGTTAGTAGAACTATCAAACTCGAATGGATTCCCTGGCTTGACAATTGGTTGATTGTAAATTGGGTTGAACACATCGATAGATGGAGCAAAACCATCATCAGGATATCTGTCTTGGTTAACCTGTCTAAAGTAGTTAAACCCGATGACTAATTGATGATTAATACTACCTGTGGTAAAGTTACCCGCTGTGTAGGTATCAAAGTTAAAGTTACTGTAGTTACTCTCGCCTTCACTATAAATTCTGTTCAAGGTACGGTTATCTGCATCTAAACTTACTGGTAGTATCCAGTCCTTGCGCGTCCGACTGAACCAGGTAGCCTTAAAAGCACTACGTAATTGCCAATCATCACTCAAACGATGTTCCAGGTCATAACCAACTCGAAATACACTGGAATTATCTGTGCTGAATGGTTCAGAAAAGTTGCGATCGCGGCGAATTTCTCCCAAAGGATTCGGTAATACGCTACCGACAGCTGGTAAACCCATCTGACCCTGATCTTTAGGGCGATCGATATATTCTGCTGCTAATGTGAGTTTAGTGCGATCGCTAATTAGCCAAGTCAGTGTGGGAGCAATGACATACTCTTGTGCATCATAGAAATCAACAAAGCTTTCCGTTGTCTGAGCAGAGGCATTCAAGCGATATAACAAGGTTTTATTGTCATTCAAAGGGCCTGAAAGGTCAATCGTACCACGGTAGAAATTGTAGCTACCAGCCGAAAATTCAACTGAATAGTAAGGTTCTGCAAGCGGTTTTTTGGTAACAAGGTTAACCACACCTCCCAGCGTCCCTTGTCCGTAGAGAACAGAGGCCGGCCCCTTCAGCACCTCAATCCTCTCGATAGTCGTAGTATTAAAACCAAGAGATGAATTGTTGGGGTCTCTTAACCCATCTGTGAGGATATCATCATCCGACGCAAAACCTCGAATTAGAGGTATTGAAAAGAAACCCCTAGTTGATGAATTAACTCCCTGCGATACACCCGATACGTTTCTGAGTGCTTCGCGCAAGTTCGTTACCTGTTGATCCTCTAGCACTTGTCGAGGAACTACCTGAATTGATTGAGGAATATCGCGTAATGGCGTATCGGTTTTTGTAGCAGTAGTCACATTCGGTACACGATAGCCATCTTGCTCTCCCGTTACCACTAATTCAATCGGATCATCTTGCTGTGCTGCTGATGCTTCTGGCGGTTGCTGTGTAGATGATGCGGTTATTGCTACTCCAAAAATTAAACCTTGGTCACTATCAAATAACTCAACTTTTGGCTGACTTGCTTCACCTGTCACTATCAGTCGGATAGTATTTGTATCTACATTAGTTACAGTCAACACTGTAATTCCACTAGCTGGGTTTTCTTGGCGACATTCATCACCCGACGGTAACATCAACTGTGCATTAGGGATATCTGCAATAAAGTTATTTCCCTCACTCCGAGTCACAGGTTGTAACTTATCTGAACCTGTAGTTTCTAAAATGACTTCTAGTTCCTGTTGGCTGGAATTCAGCTTGACTCCTGTTACCTTTACTACCTCTACATTGTTAGACTCTTGCGCTAACAATGTCGCCATACTAGTAGAGAATTTTTCTCTTTGGTTGAGTGTTAGTAGTTGTTCATCCCTTCTCACCCTGCTGACAAGTTTGATGAGAGTTTCTGCTTGTGCTGGTTCAACTAGAACTACAGTAAGGATCATCAACCAAAATCTTAAATCAAAAATAGGCGATCGCTTGACCATTCCCACACTCCTCATATACACCCAACTTATAGAAAATAGTTCTCAATTAGGTCGTATAACAGAGTCTAGGGATTTTTCATCATCTGGTCTATCCGCAAAAGCAGCACAATTATCCACAAAAGGCGGTTTGTCAGCATTTCCCCAGAAAAACCAAGATCCATCCAGATTCCCAACTTTTTCAAAAAGTCGGTCGGGGATCTCAGAGTCACACCACGCCCTTAAGACAATCGCTGGGGGAAATCCCAAATTTACGTTTAAAATTTACAGAAAACCGCCCTAAATGTGAATACCCCACCGCATTTGCTACTTCTGCTATACTCATCCCTCTTTCATATAAAAGTAGTCGTGCTTGTTCCATGCGATATTGATGCAAATATTGAAAAGTGCTAACACCAAAAACTTTTTGAAAACCCACTTTTAATTGATATTCGCTAATTCCCACTTTTGCTGCTAATTCCGACAATGAAGGTGGGTTGTCTAGATGGCGTTCTAAAATATTTTTTGCATGATATATTCGTTCAATAATATGTCGTTTTAAGGTCTTTTGATGATTAGAACTTATTTCCTCTATCTTATCTTGTTGCAGCCGCAAAGCTATTAATTCCATCACCTTACTCTCTAAGTAAATCCTTTTAAATAAACCTTCAAAGGGACATTGTATAATTTGCTGTAATACTACCTGCATTTGAGTAGTAATTTTGCCAACTCCGACGTAATTTTCTTGGTCGAATTTACGGAATAAACGTTTTAATTCTGGAGTGATGGCATTATCTTGAATATCAAGGAATGCCTTAAGTGAATCTGCTTCTATATGAATATCAATAGTTTTCATTGCTTGAGAATATTGTACTGATGCTTGTGCAGCCATCCCACAACCAGATAAAGCGGTTTCACCAACACGAACTGAGCAATTTTCTAAACTACAGTTAAGATTACCCGCAAGAAAAAACGACAACTGCAAACAATGTTCACGTTCTGGCAATTCCACAGTTACGGGTTCGCGCCATTGATATTCTGAGATTGTGAGAACAAGCCCTGTACGTAACTCTATATCTTGAAGATATCCCTCAGCGTATTCGTTGAGATATTGAGAGAAGCTTTCACAACAACCTTTCAAGTTAACCGTTTGACTTGATGCTACAGGTTGCAGTAAATTTGAGTAATCTTCAAGCGAAACTTTCATGCTCATGGAAGTTGAAGAACAGAAATGCTAACCTTTAACTAGGTTTTTTATTAAAAATAATTTGCAACAATTATATCATGATTTAGGTAGCATCCTCATTTTTTCAAACTACTCATACAGGATTAATCACTCCTCCGACAGTAAAAATTTCGCTCTTCTCAGAGGAGTAGGTTATGTGCGTAGGTGCATTCGCGGATTGTCTCGTAGAGAGGCGGCCTGTCTGGATATCACGAGAATTAAAGGTTATTGACGAGGTATTTCTCCAGGTCATCAAGTATGGCATTAATCGCAAAAATATCTGGACTATGCCAGTGCATCCCTACAAAATAAACTTTATTTTTTTGCAAAACTTTGAGTTTTGACCATAAAGGACTTTGTTTAAGCTTATTTAACGTCTTTTTATCATCTTCTCTTTCCCAAGACACAAAGAAGAGAACATCACCATCAATATCAGACATCTTTTCTTTAGATATATTTTCTATATAGAATAAATCTCCCCTTTGTGATTTGGGACGTTGTAGACCAACATCTTTCAAAACTGAGCCAGAGAAATGCTTTTCTCCATAAGACCAAATGCCAGATTCTGAAGCTGTATTGGCAATGGATACTTGAAGGGTATTGCGGCGATCGCCTAAAGCTTGCTTGATTTTTTCCACCCGTTGCCAATATTTATCTATCAATTGCTTACTCACTTCTTCTTTGTCCAGAACTTTAGCCAGTTCCTTGAACGTATCTATCCAGGGAGGTGGAGGAAAGGGTGTATTGAGAACTACTGTCGGTGCAATGTAAGACAACTGCTTGTAAATTGCTGGCGATTGAGAAACGTTATAAGAATCATAAATAATGAGATCTGGTTTTAATCTCAAAATCTTTTCTAGATTCGGGTTATTATAACTTCCTACAGATTCTACTCGCTCAACTTTACCTTGCAGATATTTTGGCATCGGAAAACCTGGAACAATAGTCGATGCAATTGGTCGGATACCTAATGCCCAGGTATTTTCAAAACTATCAAGCGTTACTACCCGTTTGGGGTTGCGAGGAATGCAAGTGCTACCCATTATATGTTGCACGGTGCGGCAATTCTCAACAGGCTGTTTATAGCTAGTAATATTGGAATCGTGATTTGTCTTACAAGCCGAAACCAGTATTACTATTAAGACACCTAAAAGCAGTAGATATTTGAAGTGATGCCAAGAAATTCTTGTGAACATCTAACAACCTAAAACCTCCATGAAATCGATCCTTGAACAGTGAAAGGTTCGCCTGGATCGACAAATGTTCCAGAACCACTAGCTTGATAATAATCAACATTGAAGAGATTACGGAAATTTACGGCAGCACGGAATTGTTCGCGTTCATAGAAAACTGCTGCATCTGTACGGAAGTAACTAGGAACCTCGAAAGTATTAGCCAAATCTGCTGCTCTGTCTCCAACATAATAAAAGCCTAATCCCAATCCCAGCCCTTGCAAATCACCTTGTTGGATTCTGTAGGTTGTCCAAAGATTAAATGAGTGTTCGGGAGCAGAAAATAAGCGATTACCCACTGGAATTATATTATCTTTCGTAACTCTAGCATCAGTGTAAGCATAGCCTGCAATAATATTCCATCCTGGTAAAATTTCGCCACTAATATCTAACTCAATTCCTCGACTGTTTTGTTCTCCAGTTTGAACCGAAAAGTCAGGATTATCAGGATCGACTGTCGTCACATTGGAGCGCGTCAAATCATAAAAGGCCAGGGTAGCCGAAAGTCTGTCATTCACATCTGCTTTAATACCCACTTCATACTGGGTTCCTCGTTCTGGGAGGAATGCTGCTCCCGTAGCAGATCTACCAATTGTCGGAGCAAAAGATCGCGCGTAACTAGCATATAAAGAAATGGACGGAATGGGTTGGTAAACAATTCCGACACGTGGACTAAATGCGGTGTCTGATTGACTAGTTTCTAGATCCGTAAGTCGATTAATTTTGCGCTCCTCCAAGATATCCACTCGTCCACCTAGCAGAAGCTTCAAGTTTTCAGCGAAAGTAATTTGATCTTGGAGATAAATGCCAAGGGTATCTCTGGTTGTAAACTGAACGAAGTTACGACCAGTAGAAACAACTGTTTGATCGTAGACTGGATTGAAAATGTCTACCGGATTAGCAGGAATTCCAAATTCAAAACTGAGATCAGTTATATTTCGACTCAAACTAACGCCAAATAAAAGTTGGTGATTGATGGAGCCAGTGCTGAATTTACCCAGTAAATTGGTATCTAGATAATAGAAATCATAAAATTGACTGCCAATAGAAGCACTTCGATTTAGCGTGCGATTATCATCTGCTAGACTAGTGGGAGAAATAGCATAAGGCGCTCCACCGCGATCGTCATCATCCGCGAACACATAGCGGAAGGCATTACGCAGCTTCCAACTTTCGCTAAATCGATGCTCTAAGCTATACCCAATTCTGCCTTGAATTGTCAGGTTTTCCGTTAATCGACCTATGGCGTTAAAACTACGACGCACTCTACCATTGGGGTTCGGCAGTATACTACCCACTGCTGGTAATCCACTCGATGACTGTCCATTTCTTTCCAATCTGTTGACATCACCCTCGATTACTAGGTCTGTATTTTTACCCAGGTTAAAGCTCAAACTGGGAGCAATAGAAAACTTTCTAGCTTGGTTAAAGTCAATGAAACTCTGGGTACTGCGATAACCAATATTCAAGCGGTAGAGAGCCATTTTAGAATCATTCAACGGCCCTGAAAAATCGATCGCTCCCTGATAGTCGTCAAAACTACCAATAGTCGCGCTAATTTCGTAGAATGGATCGCGCAATGGTTGTTTAGTAACGAAGTTGACAGTACCGCCAATACCACTAAATCCAGTTTCGCCATACAAAACAGACGCAGGCCCCTTTAAAACTTCTAAGCGTTCTATATTGACAAAGCCGCCATCTGAAGTAATTTGTGGATCGGGAAGTCCATTGACGAGAGAGTTTGAATATACCTCAAAGCCTCGAATCGTAAAATAGTCTCTACTTGCAGTTGAGCTAGAAATTGAGGTGACACCGCTAACGTTTTCCAAGCCATCTGTAATGCTTCTGGCGTTGCGATCGCGCAATACTTCTTTTGGTACAACTTGAATTGACTGGGGAATATCTCGCAATGGGGTATCTGTTTTCGTTCCCACTGAGGTATCTGGTACGCGATAGTTGTCTTGCTCCCCTGTCACTACCAACTCAATTGGCTCGTCCTGTTGCGCTGCGGGTTGTTCTTCGGGTGTCTCTGTTGCTGGTTGTTCTTCTGTTTGTGGTGTTTGGGGTTGCTGTGCAGATGTTGTTGTAGAGACTACTGCAAAAATTAACCCTTCATCTCCATCAAATAACTCAACCGCAGGTACAATCTTCTCCCCAGCCACAGTTACCCGCACAGTATTAGCATCAATATTTGTAACTGTGATTTGAGTAATTCCCTCAATGGGTTTCTCCGAGTTAAATGTGAAAGCATCCCCATTGGGTAAACGTAACTGAGCATTAGGGATATCTGCAATAAAGTTATTACCCTCACTGCGATTTGTAACTTGCAGTTGTTCCCCTTGGGTTGTCTCTAAAATTACCTCCACACCTTTATCTGTGGGATTTGCCTTGACTCCTGTAATGAGTACAGTTGATTGAGTATCAGGAGTGGGTGATTGAGAAAATAAATCTTTAGCGCTAGTAGCGGGAAAATCGGTTTCGCTGACTGTTTTGATTCTGGTGACAACTGTATCTTGCTCTTTGTATGATGCTAATACCTGTTCAGGTTGAGCAAGTACACTACTGCAAATCCCGACTAGACTCGCCATCGAACAAAGATAAATGTCGAGCGTTGGCGATCGCCACTCCCAAAGGGGGTATCGCGCACAGCACTTGTTATGATCAGCAAAATGCCAACTTTTCATACCACTCCCCACACCACTAAAACAATACTACTTATTGCGTATCTTTCTTAATTGCAATAAGCCAGAGTGTAGAGGAATTGAACTAGTCGAGTCTATCCCAAAACAATACTTATAGTCCCGAAACAAGGTTTCTACCCAAAAAACATTCTTTTGGCGTGATACCGAACTTGCGTTTAAAGGCAGCAGCGAAATGTCCTAAATGAGAATAGCCGACAATGTTAGCAACTTCCGCAACTGTAAAATCACTATTCTGTAACAACTGATGGGCTTGTTCCATACGCTGATTTGTCAGATAAGCAAACACCGTTGTCCCAAACTGCATCTGAAACCCTTTTTGCAAGGTACTCTCGCTCACACCTACTGTTTGTGCTAACTCTGACAATAAGGGTGGATTTTCTAAACGAGCTTGTAAAATTTCTTTGGCATAATGGATTTTGGCAATAGTGTCTCTTTTTAATCGCGGTGGTAATTGCCTGACCTTATTGTCTTCTAAAAAAGGAGCTAACTGCAAAGCCATCAATTCTATTACCTTACCCTGTAAATACATCCGCTTGGTTGTCCCCTGATAAGGACAGTTAAGAATTTGCAGCACCACACCTTGAATAGCTGGATTAGTTTTGGGATAAATTAATGTTTGCCAATCGCTTTCTTTTGCCAAAAATTGCAACTGAGGTAACATTTCTCCATCCTTTCCAGGGAAAAAAGTCCTCAGCAAATGGGTTGGCATGATAATATCGACACCCAAAATCCTTTGGGAATGACAATAAGCTGAATCAGCTTGGCGTTGAACGCCACCACCAGAAATAAATGTGTGTCCTCCCCCAACTTGGCCACAAGTGTCTGTGTACATCCCTAAAGCTAAAGCACCAAACTGGAAAGGATGATTACTTTCTGGAATTTTCAGTATTATGTCGTGGTCATATTCTTTATCGATAATAATTAGCCAAAGTTCAGGATAAACTTCAATTGCTCGATAGTACCCTCTACCAAGCTGTTTGGGTATTTCCTCAAGATGTTCATATGGTTCTAACGCTGGGTAGCATGTATTATTTTCCTTGCTTTTCTCCAACAGTTCATCGTAGTCTTTGATTGTTAAGGTGATTGTCATTGCTAGCAATTATCAAGATTTAATGATAATTAATCTCAATAATTTTACCATTAAGTTGAGTGATAGTAATGCAAAAGAGAAAGACTTTAGCTAGTTTTACCCAGGCGGAATTTGCGCGAAAATAGCAGCTTGTAACACCTCTGGCAATTGTTTCCAAGCTATATTGCCTTTGCGACTCTTGATATACAATTGCATAAATTCCAGTAATGATGCTGCGCTTTCTTCTGGAGTCAAATTGACGAAAAGATAAGTGGGTTTGTCTGGATGGGTAGCAGCTACAACACAGCCGTGATTACAAGCCCACAAACATTCAACGGGTTTAATATCCAGTTCATGAAATGAGAATTTTTCTCCATATAAATCATTGAGTTTATTAAGTAAAATCGTACCATCGAAAGGGGGATTTTCTGGTCGTTCTTGGGAGGAATGATGACAGGATTTACAGACAAATAGGTTATATTTCGGCATGATTTTCAAGAATGTTAAAGATGTATTTATCAAGGTCATCAAGCATTGCATAAGCTGCAAGCATATTTAGCCCACGCCAAACAGAAAAATCTACGAGATAAACTTGATGTTGCTGGACAGCGTTGATTTTAGACCATAAAGGCTTTTGCTGAAGCTGTTTAATGACGGAGTAATCATCTTTTTTTAGCGGTGCAATAAACAGAATATCGCTGTTAATATTGGGTAATAGTTCTTCTGAAATTATTAAATCATTGTCACCAGATCCTGAAAAAATAGGATTTAAGAGGCCAATATCATGCAAAATTCCCCCCGCAAAAGATTTTTGACGAGTGATCACTAATCGCCCCGCAGAAACATAAGCAAATGATGTGCTAATTTGATGATGATTATTACTAATTGCCTTTTTTAATTGCTGAACACGGTGGTAATAGTTATTTATTAGTTGAATGCCCATTTCTGTTCTGTTTAAAATTCTGGCAGTATCTTGAATGTGTTGTTTCCAATTTCCTTTAGTCTCTATCCAAGGTAAAATTACTGTCGGTGCAATTTGTGATGCATATTTATAAACGTCTTTCAAGAATGGCTGAGAAACAACAATAATTAAATCGGGATGGAGTAATGCAAGTTTTTCTAAATTAATTTGACCGCTGGAACTACGTAAAATTTCTACTCCATCTGCTTTTTCTTGAAAGTAACGAAAGTCATCTTCTATTTCAGTTGTAATCCAAGTGGCGATCGGTTTGATGTCTAAAGCCAAAACAGCTGCAAAACTATTGAAATCTAAGGTGACAATTCGTTGTGGGTTGAGGGGAATACAAGTTTCTCCTCTGGCGTGTTGTACTACTCGACATTCTAGACTTGGTTGTGGAGAGTGTGAAGTTGCAACTTCATCAGAAACACTTTTGCTACAAGCGCAAACAAGTGTAAATATCGTAATTAATAGACATAGCACAGAGGTGAGACGGTAAAGAAACCTGTTCATGAAAACCTTAACTGTTCAAAACTCCCAAGAAATAGTTCCCTGAACTGTAAATGGCGCACCAGGAGAGACGCGCAAGCGACTAAAAGCATTTTCAAAATAGTCTACGTTGAAGAGGTTTTTGATATTGATTGCAGCACGCAATCTGTCTTTTTTGTAGAAAATAGCAGCATCTGTAGTGAAATAACTAGGTACTTCAAATGTATTTCCAGTGTCTCCGGCGCGATCGCCTACATAAAACAATCCTAATCCAAAGCCTAAACCCTGCAAATTACCTCGTTGAATTTCATAGGTTGTCCATAAGCTAGCAGCATGGGGAGTTGTCCGTTGCACGCGGTTGCCTACGGGAATAGTATTATCTTCGGTGACACGAGCATCATTGTAAGCATAACTCGCAAAGACATTCCATCCCGGTAAAATTTCACCTGTAAGACTCAGTTCAATACCTTGGCTGCGCTGTTCTCCAGTTTGAATCGAAAAGCCTACGTTATTTGGGTCTTCAGTTAAAATATTTGATTGGGTAATGTCATAGAAAGCGAGTGTAGCCGAAAGCCGACTATGCAAATCTGCTTTCACCCCAACTTCGTACTGTGTACCCCTTGTCGGCTCAAAGTCACTACCATCAAAGGCTTGACCAATAGCTGGTTCAAAGGAGCGACTGTAGTTAGCATAAAGGGAAATGGGTGGAATTGGTTGATAGACAATGCCCACACGGGGACTAAAGGCACTTCCTGATTGACTTGTTTCTGTATCGGCGAGAAAATCTTTGTTATTTTGGGTGAAGGTATCAAATCTACCACTGATGAGTAACTTCAAGTTATCGGCGATCGCCACCTGATCTTGTATGATAATGCCAAGTTCATCAGTGACGGTATTAGTATCAAGCTCAAATGTGACTGCTCCCGCCGGTTGACCGTAAATCGGATTAAATAAGTCAATGGGTGCGCCCGATCTACTGGTAAATTTTAAAGTATTGTTCAGCCTTCCTAGATCAATACCAAATAGTAATTGATGCTCGATTGCACCTGTCGCAAATTTGCCGATAACATTTGTTGTTAGTCTATAGTCACGATAGCGATCATTGGAATCGTTAGCTGTTCTTAGTAGCGTGCGATTATCGTCTAAAAGCCTTGTCCCAATATTGACACCAGTACTATCGTAGTTCAGATATCCATACCGAAAAGAATTATTTAATGACCAATTCTCATTAAATTTATGCTCTAATCTATATCCAATCCTGGCAGTTGTGACATCAAGCTCACCTTCATTGGTAATGCGGCTACGGGGTATATCACCATTAGGATTAGAAAATATAGTTCCAATCGCAGGTAAGCCCAAATTGTAATTCTCTTGCTCTAGATTCTTATAAATTCCTTCAATGGTCAGATTCGTATTCTTGCTCAGTTCCAGACTCAAAACCGGCGCAATTACTAAGTTTCTAGTTTGGCTCAGATCAGTGAAAAATCCTTGATCTCTGTAAGATGCGTTCAGCCGATATAGTGCTTTTTTCTCATCATCTAGTGGCCCCGATAAATCCACCTCACCACGATAAAAATCAAAACTACCCACAGTTGCTTCAACAAAGTAGTAAGGATCTCGTAAAGGCTGTTTGGTGACGAAGTTGACTGTTCCACCGGGAGATGTTGAACCCAGTAAAACTGAGTTTGGGCCTAGAAGAATTTCGATATTTTCGATTCCTGTCAAATCAGGCCCCACATTAGAGGCTAAACCGTTAGTCTCCTTAATCCCATTCACAGTAGGTTGACTAAAAAAGCCTCGTACTTGCAATCGCAACGAGTCAAAATTAGAAGGTGCTGCGTTACGCACACTGGGAGCATTCAGCAGCGCGCTAGATATGTCGGCGCGTTGATCCCGCAACACTTGTTGGGGAATAATCTGAATCGATTGGGGAATATCTCGCACTGGTGTATCTGTCCGCGTTGTAGTTGAAGCATTGGGGACACGATATCTATCCTGCTCTCCCGTGACTACTAACTCGATTGGTTCATCCTGTTGTGTTGCTGCTTCTTCTAGTGGTGTTTCACTTGCTGGCTGTTCTTGGGGTTGCTGCATTGCCGTTGTTGTAGATACAACTGCAAAAATCAGCCCTTCATCTCCATCAAATAATTCAACTGTGGGCAAAGTGTTCTCACCCAATACCATAACTCGTATATTATTAGCATCAATATTTATTACGGTGATTTCAGTAATTCCAGCAAGCGGTTTTTCCGAACGGAATGTGAAAGCTTCTCCTGAAGATAAACGTAACTGAGCATTGGGAATATCTGCAATAAAGTTATTACCCTCACTACGATTTGTGATTTGCAGTTGATCTCCTTGGGTTGTTTCTAAAATTACCTCGACACCTTTGTCTGTGGGATTTGCTTTTACACCCGTGATGGTAATAGCTGCTGCTGGAGTTGCAGGAGAATTGGTTGGTGTTGGTGATTGAGACAACAAACCATTAATGCTAGTAACTGGGGCTTTAAATTCCCCTAGTTCAATGATTTCTGGATTTTCCCCTTTCACCTCAGCCACAGCCGTTTGGGCGGTAGCACAATTAATAAAATATCCTAATAAACTAATACCTAACCAAAAACGCACATTTGGTAGAAATGTCAAGTTAGTCACGCCCTTCTCCACACCAGTAAACGAAATTATTGCGTAAACTTCTCAGTTATATAGAGGTAGTTTAGAGAAATAGGCGCGATCGCGTCTATCCAAAAATGGCGTTAATATCCCAAAACGGCATTAGGAAGGAGAAATAGATTTTTTACCTAACAAACACTCGCTAGGTGTAATCCCAAACTGACGTTTAAAAGCCGCAGCAAAATGTCCCAAATGAGAATAACCCAATAAATTCGCCACTTCCGCTACAGTTACCCCACCATTTCGTAGCAGTTGTTCGGCGCGTTCTAAACGCTTATGTGTTAGATAATTAAATACAGTTGTACCAAATAATGCCTTAAATCCATAGCGCAAAGTTCTGTCACTAATTCCTACCATTTGTGCTAATTCCGTTAATGACGGTGGATTTTCTAAACGAAAGTGCAGAATTTCCCTAGCGTGGTGAATGCGGTTAACAGTTGTGGTTTTAAGCTGTGATGATGGTGGTAATTCGCCTTGATTATTTAAAATTGGAGCTAACTGCAAAGCCATAAGTTCTATGACTTTTCCTTGCAAATACATTTGTTTTGTGACCCCCTGGTAGGGACAGCAAATGATTTGCTTGACTATTTGTTCTATGGTAGTTGTAATTTCTGGGTAAATCAAAGTTTGCCAGTCATCGCCCTTAACTAGCAAACGCAATTGGGGAAGTATTTCGCCATCACGATTGGGGAAAAAAGTTCGCATCACATCAGGGGACATATGAATATTAATTCCTATATGTCTAGATTTAGAACTCTTCACCAACATTTGACGTTGTATACCACTCCCAGAGATGCAAGTATACCCTGCTCCCAACTTTCCGCTATACTCATCGATAAGTGTTCCAGAGAGACTAACACTGAATTGTAACGGGTGTTCCCATTCAGGAAGTTGCAACATTATATCTTCACGCAGTTCATAGTCAAAAATTGATAAGCAGATTTCTGGATGTACTTCAATATCTTTTCGACTACCTTGACCAAATTTCTGGCGTAATTGGGATAAATACTCAAATAACTGCACATCTGAGCTAGATGTAACATCTTTGGCTGTTGTGTCCCAAATTTCCTCTTCCCATTCTTGCAGTTTTAAGGTCAGGGTCATAGTAAAGACTTGGTTAATAATGTCACCTAATCTAATAGAGTATGATGAGAAATACTTTTATTAAGTGATTAATTATACTTTAATTTGGGAAAGTGTATGGTGGTAGCGATCGCTATTCACCCAAGGATATTATACTGCTAAGTATTCTCAATAAATTTAAATTAATTTCCCTGCTTCCTGGGAATCTCACAGATATTACCTTGAGTTAGCAGTGATTGTCTGCATATAAAAATAAATCAAGTTATTAGATAACTATTAACAACATGAATCTACTTCTAATTTCAACCCCTATACATACTCCAAAATCTTAATTTACTGTACTCATACATAATTTATATAATTAAGGAGGGTTGACTAGATATTTAAATAGGTCATCAATAACTGCATCAGTTCCCAGCATATTAGTCGCAGCCCAGGAACTAAAATCAACATAGTATACATGATTTTCTCGGACAGCTTTCAGATTTTGCCAAAGCGGATGGTGTTGCATTTCTTCAGGGAATTGCTTACCATTTTTTGCATAATTTGCCACAAATAAAACATCACCATCTACTTTTTTTAATTCTTCTAGGGAAATAGGAAATGAGGCATGAGGTGCATTGAGAGTTTGTGAGTCTGGACGCTGTAAAAGTGCATCAGCCAAAATAGAAGCTGCAAATGAATTTTTAGCATCAATTGATATCTGACTATTCCATACATAAATAAATGATATTTTTTTGCCTTGATAGCGTTTCCTAGTGCTAACTTCAATTGTTCTATGCGCTGATAATAACGTTGCCAAAGTGCTTTTTGATCATCTTGCTTTCCTAATAATTCAGCCACAAAACTAAAATGAGCTTCCCAATCAGGATAATCAATTTTATCCAACACTGTCGGGGCAATTTTTGCTAGTAGAGGGTAAATAGGCTTGAACCAATCTACACCCACTATTAAATCTGGTTTAAGTAGTAATGTTGCTTCTAAACTTGGTTGAGAAGTTCCCACTAGTTTGATATTTGCTGCTTTCTTTTGAATAGATGTGAGAAAGTTTTCCTCTTGATAAATTTCGTTAGTTGTACCGACAGGTATAACACCAAGTGCTAACACATTACCTAAAGTACATGAAGACAAGGTGAGAACACGCTGGGGGTGGAGGGGAACACAAGTTTCTCCCATTGTGTGTTTAACCATGCGGCATTCCGCAGTTGGAATTTTGGCAGGAAAAGAATGATGATTACAAGCTGTAATCAGAGTAAACCCCAAGATACCTAATATTAACCAATAGAGAAAATGTCGCATGATTATCTCAATAATTAAAACTGCCAAGAAACTGTTCCTTGAACTGTAAATGGCTGTCCATAGCCGACACGACCACCAAAATACGTTCTTTCAAAATACTCTACGTCAAATAAGTTTTTAAAATTAAGTCCGATGCTAAATCTATCTCTGTTGTAGAAAATCGCTGCATCAGTCCTAAGATAACTTGGAACATCATAAGTATTATCTAAATCGCCAGCGCGATCACCTACATAAAATAAACCTAAACCAAATCCTAATCCTTGTAAATCACCTCGTTGAACTTGATAGGTTGTCCAAATATTAAAAGCATGGTCTGCGGTATTAGGTAAACGATTTCCCACAGGTAAAACAGTATCCTCGGTAATCCGAGCATCAGTATAAGCATAGCCTGCAAAGATATTCCAACCGGGAAGAATTTCCCCTGTCAGACTCAATTCAATACCTTGGCTATTCTGCTCACCCGTTTGAATTTGAAAACCTGGATTATTGGGGTCTTCTACTAAAACATTGGTACGAGTTAAATCATAAAAAGCCAATGTTGCTGAAAGTTTATTACTTAAATCTGCTTTAATTCCCACCTCATACTGTTTACCCCGTTCTGGTTCAAAGGTACTCTGCAAAATCCCACCAAACAGAAATGTACCTTGTGCGGGAGTAAATGAACTGATATAACTGGCATATAAAGAAATAGCCGGGATTGGTTGATAGACAATTCCCAATCGCGGACTAAACGCACTATCTGACAGGGTACTTTCTGTGTTAGAAAAGAAATCTTTAGATATCTGATAAAAACTGTCAAACCTTCCACCCAAAAGCACTTTAAAGTTATCTGTGATAGCGATTTGGTCTTGTAGATAAATCCCTAAAGAATCTGTTGTTGCTTCATTGCTAGCTTCAAAATTAAGTTCCCCTCTTGGTTGACCGTAAACAGGATTAAATATATCAATGGATGCAGCTTCAAAAGATGCAAATCTTGGTGTTGCATTGAGATAACGATTCAGATCAACACCAAATAAAAGCTGATGTTGAATTGCACCTGTAGAAAATTTACCTACAACATTGGTTGTGAGAGTGTAATTGGTAAAATATTGGTCATAGATGGAAAAAGAGCGGCTAATAGTGCGGTTGTCTTCTTGCAAACTATCAGGTCTGGTTTGTGTGAGATAGTAGCTATTAAAGCCGTACCGAAAAGCGTTTCTCAAAGACCAATTATCGCTAAATTTATGTTCTAGGTCATATCCAATCCTTGTAGTTGTTCCGTTGGCTTCATCGGTTGGTTCAGTTAGATTGCGATCGCGCGGTATTTTACCGTTAGGATTTGGTAATATACTGCCAACAATAGGTACACCAAATTCTATTCCCGAATCTCTAGTCTGGATATAATCTGCACTGAAGTTTAGCTTAGTTTTATCACCAATTGCCACACTGAATGTAGGTGATATATTAAAGTTTTCGCTACTGTAGAAATCAAAAAAACTACCTGAATTTCTATAGGCTGTATTTAGCCGATACAATACAGTTTTTGAGTCATTTAACGGCCCAGAGAAGTCAATTGCTCCTCTGTAGAAACTATAGTTACCAAAAGTTGCATCAATATTATAAAAAGGCTCACTTAAGGGACGTTTAGTGACAATGTTAATGTTTCCTCCCGGATTACCTAAACCAAAAAGTACGGATGCTGGCCCTCTGAGAACTTCAACTCGCTCAACATTAGCCAGTTCCACCGTATCTCCCACCCCAGGATCGGGTAATCCATCCCTGAGCAAGTTATTATTCGATAAGTCAAACCCGCGAATTCTATAGTAAACAGTTGCACCACTTGTAAATTCTGGAGTCACACCAGCAACATTTCTCAGCGCATCATCTAAACGAGTAATTTGTTGTTCGCGTAAAACCTGTTGTGGTATTACCTGAATTGATTGGGGAATATCTCTTAAAGGTGTATCGGTTCTTGTCCCAGTTGTAGAGTTGGGTATGCGATACTGATCTTGCTCTGCCGTCACCACCAACTCAATCGGTTCATCTTGCTGTGCTGCTGGTTGTTCTGGTTGTTCCTCAACTTGTAGTGTCTCTGGCGGTTGAGTTGCTGTTGTTGTAGATGCTACTGCAAAAATCAACCCTTCATCACCATCAAATAACTCAACTGTGGGTAAAGCTTTCTCTCCCACCACTGTCACTCGCACAGTATTCGCATCAATATTTATAACTGTTATTTCCGCAATTCCCGCAAGTGGTTTTTCGGAACGAAATGTGAAAGCGTCACCGTTAGTTAATCGCAACTGTCCGCCTGTAACATCAGCAATAAAACTATTACCTTCACTGCGATTTGTGACTTGTAGTTGTTCACCTTGCGTTGTCTCTAAAATTACTTCCACACCTTTCTCTGTGGGATTTGCTTTGACTGCGGTAATTGGTACAGTTGATTGTGCAAGTAAATCTTTGACGCTAGTGACGGGAAACTCAGTTTCGCTGAGTGCTGGAATTTTGGTGACAACTGTATTCTGTACCTTTGTGGATGCAAATGTCCTGTCAGACTGCGCCAATACACCACCCACGATACTAACTACACTCACTACCAACCATAGATAAATTTCGAGCCTCGACGATAGCACCACACACTTGCTCATACCACTCCCTACACCACAAAAATAATATTACTTATTGCGTATATTTCTTAATTGCAATAACCGAGAGTGTAAAAGAGTAGAGCTAATCGAGTCTATCCCGAAACAGTCTTATAGTCCCGAAACCAGCTTTTTGCCTAAAAAACATTCTCGTGGTGTCATACCAAACTTGCGTTTAAAGGCGGCTGCAAAATGTCCTAAATGAGCGTAACCGACAATGTTAGCTACTTCGGCAACTGTTAGATGACGACTCTGTAACAGTTGATGGGCTTGTTCCATACGTTGATTTGTTAAATAACCAAATACCGTTGTGCCGAACTGCATCTGAAACCCTCTTTGTAAGGTACTCTCACTCACGCCTACCTGTTGTGCTAACTCTGACAATAAGGGTGGATTTTCTAACCGTGCTTGTAAAATTTCTTTGGCATGATGAATTTTGGCAATAGTTTCTCTTTTTAATCGTGGCGGTAATTGCGTTACTTGATCATCTTCTAAAAAAGGAGTTAACTGCAAAGCCATGAATTCTATAATTTTACCTTGCAAATACATTCGCTTGGCTATTCCTTGATAGGGGCAGTTAATAATTTGCAGCACAACACTTTGAATGGCTGGATTAGTTTTGGGATAAATTAATGTCTGCCAATCGCTCTCTTTTGCTAAAAATTGCAACTGAGGTAGCATTTCTCCATCTTTTCCAGGGAAAAAAGTCTTCAGTAACGGGGGCGACATTTCTATAGAAATACCGAGAATTCTGTGGTGATGGTGAAAGAATGAATCAATTTTGTCTTGAATTCCGCCACCTGAAATCACTGTATTTCCTCCCCCTAGCTGCCCACAAGTTTCTGTGTACATCCCTAAAGCTAAAGCACTAAACTGGAGAGGATGATTACTCACTGGGGCTTTCAGTAAAAGATCGTGATGGTATTCTTTGTCGAAAATAGATAACCAAAGTTCAGGATACACTTCGATGTCTCGACAGTAGCCTCTACCGAGACGTTTAGGCATTTCATCAAGATAGTCACCTGATTCTGAAGCTGAGGGAAAGGTAGTATTTTCCTTGTTTATCCTCCACAGTTCATTGTAGTCCTTCGTTGTTAAGATGATTGTCATTACTAGTGATTGTCAAAAGTTAATGAAAATTAATCTCAATAATTTTATCATTAAGTTGAATGAGGGTAATGATTGACAGCCAAAACAAGGATATGATGCTTCAGAAGACAGGCTATGGAGTTATGCTAACGGCGGATGCTAGGCGATCGCTGATTTACTCAACTGGCTACAAGCACAAGATTTGGGAAGTGTTGATTATTGAGTCTTGACGAGATATTTATATAAGTCATCAATTACTGCATCAGCCGCTAGTAAATTTCCTGCTCGCCAAGTGAGGTAATTTATCGGGTAAACACGATTGTATTGGACGGCTCGAAGTTTTTTCCACAGTGGTTTTTGTTTGAGTTCTTCCAAAAACTTTTGGCTATCATCATTCAAAGTTCCGACAAACATAATATCACCGTCAGCTTTCGCTAATTCCTCTAGAGAAAAATAAATTTGTGTATGAGGTGCGATCGCATTTTGTGCTTTGGGACGTTGCAACCCCACATCCCGAAGAATAGAGTCGGGAAAGGAGTTTCTACCTTCACTGAATATGACACCGGGAGCTATAAAGACAAGCGAAATTTCTTTGTTTTGATAGCGATTCTCCTGCGGAGAGGCTGCACCAACGCCTAAAGCTACTTTGAGTTGTTTCACTCGTTGATTATAATGTTCCCAAGCTTGCTGTGCAGCCTCTTGTTTTCCTAAAATCTGAGTTACAAAATCAAATAAATCTCGCCAATTTTTATCTGCTTGAAAATTAAATAGTACAGTAGGAGCGATTTTGGAAAGGAGAGGATAAAATTGTCTTTCCGCGTTCCAACCTATAATAATATCGGGTTTAATCAGTAAAATTTTTTCTAGATTAGGTGAAGAAATTCCTAATGATTGGATACTATCTACTTTACCTTCTAGATATGTATCTTCACCTAGCATATCAATGAAGGTACTTCCCAGGGGCTTAACTCCAAGGGTAAGCGCGTTACCTAAAGTTGGTAAAGAAAAAGTGACAATACGCTGAGGATTAATCGGAACGCAGGTTTCTCCCATTGTGTGTTTAACTATGCGGCAATCTTTACTTACCACTTCAGTAGAAGAAACTGTGTTTTGAACTGTATAACTGCTACAAGCCGTAATTAGTCCAAAAATCACAAGTATTAATAGTAAACAACGTATCCAATAGCGTATTGTCATTATTTTGATGGTTTCAATCAGCTTTTCAAGATTTCTACAAAATTAGCTCCTGGATAACATTAAAATTAAAATTGTACTGAAACTGATCCAGTAATTGCAAAAGGTGAACCTTGAGTAATGTTTGCTCGATTATTTGAGCCAGCAGCATAACGAATATCAAAAAGGTTTTCAATACCTAACCTAAAAGTCAAGTTATTCACTTTGTAAGCAGCACCTAAATCAACCCGCACATAGCCAGGAAGCTCAAAAGTATTTTCATTATCTCCTTGTCTTTCACCTACATAAACTAAACCAGTACCTAAACTCAACCCCCTTAGCGAACCTTTTGTAAAGTCGTACTTCCCATACAGCCCCACGCTGTGTTCTGGAGTATTAATTGGGCGGTTACCTTCTTGCCCAGGAACGACACTTGTGGTAATTTCTGAATCTAGGTAGGTATAAGCTGCAATCAGGCTAAAATTCTCGGTTACTTTTCCTGTGACATCTAATTCAAACCCACGGCTACGAATATCGCCTACAAGGATGCTGAAATCAGGGTTGCTGGGATCGCTTTCTGCAATGTTTGTTTGTTCCAACTGAAACAGTGCAGCCGTGACACTCAGTCTATCATTTAACAAATTTACTTTAGCACCAACTTCATATTGAGTAGCTTTTCTGGGTTCGGCAAAACCACCATCTGAAAGTAAACCAAATTGTGGCTCTGTCGATTGACTAAAGCTAGCATAAACTGAAGCTGAATCTGTCAGGCTATAAACTAACCCGATGCTTGGAGAAATGTAATTATCTTCTTGTTGAGTTACGCCACCATTTATATTCTCAAATCCGCCGTAGCGCAAACCTGCCAGTAAACGAAATTGCCCAATTTTGATGAAATCTTGAATGTAAACGCCCCAATTGCTATCACTAAAATCAACTGTCCTATTAGTAAGTCCGGTGGGAATAGGAACATCGAAAGTAGGGTTAACAACGTCAATACTACCAAAAAAACCAGCATTAACACCATTGAATCTTGTGCTGTACTTGTTGTACTCAACACCTGCTAGTAACTTATGTTCTGTAGCTCCAATATTGAAGTTTCCTGTGATTTCACCTCGCAGATTGTATTGATTATAGTCATCAAAAATTGTTCGGTAAAAACGTGTTAGAGTATCGCCCTCAAAACCAAGTGCGACAAAGATCGGATTAGCTTCTCTTTGTGTATTAAAATACTGACCGCTGAGATTAAGCGACCAATCCTTACTAATTGGTTGATCTAAGTAAGCTGCAATCCGATAGTGATCGTAAATTTGGCTATTGCGGGGGTCTGTATAACTGCGGTCATAGAAAAATTCACCATTAAAGAATTTAGCCCCAGTATTAAAGTCTTTATCTTGTCGGTAATACTCCCCTTCAATTGTTAAAGAACCACCTTCACCCGTTGATAAGGTCACAGAAGGAGCAACAAAAATGCGATTATCTTCAACGTTATCTACAAAATAATCCGAATCTTGATAGGCCAGAATCAGGCGATAAAGTACATTTTTGTCGTCAGTTAACGGCCCTGTTAAATCAACCTCACCACGATAAAAATTAAAGCTGCCTATATCGGCTGAAAATTTATAACCGGGCGTAGCTTGGGGCTTCTTCGTAATATAGTTAACCACCCCACCAGGCGATCCCGTTCCGTAAAGTAAGGAAGAGAAACCTTTCAAGATTTCAATGCGTTCGATATTGGCAAAGTCTCTGATCAAAGAGCGGGAATTATCTCGCAACCCATTGACATAAACTTGGCTACCTGTACTAAATCCACGAATTTGAAAGTCAGTGAACAGTCCGCCCTGTCCAACGTTTCCTGCTGTCACTCCACTAATGTAAGGAGCTAAGTCTTCTACTTGTCGGGGTGCTTTATCCTGAATAAATTCCTCTGTAATTACGCCAATTGATGCAGGTGTTTCTATTAGTGGGATATCAAGCCTACTTCCGGTAGTAGCATTCGGCACGCGATACCCATCTTGTTCCCCTGTAACGATCAACTCTATTGGCTCATCCGACTGCGCTGCTGGTTCTTCTTGTGGTGCCTGTGTTGCTGGCATTTCGTCTGCTTGTGGCGTTTCTGGCTCTTGTGGTGGTGGCTGCATTGCTGTTGCAGCAGAAGTTACACCAAAAACCAGTCCTGCATTATCATCAAATAACTCAACAGTTGGCAACCCTGTTTCACCTACCACCGTCACCCGCACAGTATTTGCATCAGCATTAACGACCGTTATTTCAGTAATTCCCATTACTGGTTTTTCCGAACGGAAGTTAAAAGTATTACCATTGGGTAAGCGCAACTGCCCGCCAGATACATCTGCAATAAAGTTGTTAGCTGTACTGCGATTTGTAACTTGCAGTTGTTCCCCTTGGGTTGTCTCTAAAATTACCTCCACACCTTTATCGGTGGGATTTGCCTTAACTCCTGTAATAGCGATAACTTCTGGTGCGGGTGTTTGCGCTAAGGGATAGGCCACATATGGCATTTTTACATTATTGCTTGTATTTCGCTCGTTTTTTTTGGGTTGCTGTTGCCAATCTTGTTGTGCGTTCGCAAAGCGTTCCGCAGGAATCGCACTATTCACCATTACCACCCAAACCGAACCAGAAACAAACAATATATGTAGTAATTTTTGCAGCTTCATTGATGACTCCCACACCTTTTATTTTCCTTGAGACCTCTGCTTAGAGTGAGCAACGGTCAATTTATAGAGAAAACCTGTCAATTAGAATCTGTACTGAGCTTAGGATTTTCTCAGGGTGGGAGTCTATCTAAAAATGGCGGTTAATTATCCCAAAAAGGAGGTTTATCTAAAAATCTTATTACACTTTCCCCTTTAGACAATCACGGGGACTGATACCGAACTTACGTTTAAAGGCTGCTGAAAATTGCCCTAAGTGGGAATATCCTACAGTATTTGCCACATCTGCCACACGCATATTACCCTCATACAGCAAGAGTCGCGCTTGTTCCATCCGATATTGATGTAAATATTGAAAAGCACTTTGACCAAATACTTTCTGAAAACCCTGTTTTAATTGATAGAGACTCAGCCCAACATTTTCTGCTAATTCAATTAAAGAAGGTGGATTTTCTACACGACTTTCTAAAATTTCCTTAGCTTGATAAATTTGCTCAATTACTGTTCGTTTTGGTTGATACTTATGACATGGGTTAATTGCTCCCGTCATATCCTGTTGTAACCGCAAAGCCATTAATTCTAAAACTTTTGCTTGCAAATAAACCTGTTTAACCATACCTTGAAAGGGACATTGCCAAATTTGCTGCAACGCAACCTGCACTTGGGTGGTAATTGCTCGCGTACTTACAGAATACTCTTCATCTGGTTGCCGAAACAAGTGTTGTAACTGTGGCGGAATTGCATCATCTTGAATTCCGAATAATTGTGTAAATAATTTCGCTTCAATGTGGATATCAATTTCTTGATTTATTTCTGAGAAACTATAGGACATTTTGGGAGACATTCCGCAACCACACAAAGCAGTTTCGCCTGTTTTTAATGAAGCATATTCAATGTTACTAATAGTCTGACCCTTAAGTTTAAAACAAAACTGTAAAGGATGTTCGTGTGCTTGGGAAATTTCAGTGAGATTGGTGTTGTGATTTTGGTAATCTCGAATTGTCAGAGAAAATCCTCGACTTAGTTCAACTTCTTGAATATAACCCCGACCTAATTCTTGGGGATATTCTATAATTTCCTCTAAAAAATCTTGGTTGCGATCGCAATTCGTACTTTCTTCAGCAGTTACTAACAAATTCGAGCAATCAGATTCTAATACCTGCAAACTGTGACTTTTCATGGGGATTTAGCAAAACTACAGCTGATTAATGTTTTGCATCACAAATAAGAATAAATTGCAATAATTATACAGGATTTGTCTCTAATTATCAATATAAGTTTGTGCATTTCTCAGCGCGATCGCTTGTAGAGGAGCTTGCCATTTATCGCTACCAACATACTCAAACAGCTATGTGAGAGCAATTTGTGATAATTGCGTATACTGTTAAAGAATTTGGCGATCGCGCGCATTGTTAATGATGTCGCTCTCAAGAGAGAATAATGAGAAATACATTTAATATGTGATTAATTATACTATAAATATGAAGGGCGTATGGTGGCAGCGATCGCTATTCACCCAAGGATATGATACTACTAAGTATTCTCAATAAATTTAAATTAAGTTCCCTGATTCCTGGGAATCTCACAGATATTACCTTGAGTTAGCAGTGATTGTCTGCATATAAAAATAAATCAAGTTATTAGATAACTATTAACAACATGAATCTACTTCTACTTTCAACCCCTATACACACTCCAAAATCTTAGTTTACTGTACTCATACATAATTCATATAATTAAGGACTGTTCACTAGATATTTAAATAGGTCATCAATAACTGCATCAGTTCCTAGCATACTGCTCGCTCATACTCAGTTCAATTCCTCGACTGTTCTGCTCGCCTGTTTTAATTTGAAAACCAGGATTATTGGGGTCTTCTGTTAAAACATTACTTCGAGTTAAATCAAAAAATGCCAGTGTTGCTGAAAGTCTATCATTGAAATCTGCTTTTACTCCAACCTCATACTGACGACCGCGTTCTGGCTCAAACGCATTATCTAAACTGCCACCAAATAAGAATACGCCGCTTCCTGGAGTAAATGAACTGACATAGCTGGCGTAAAGTGAAATAGGCTCTATGGGTTGATAAACAATTCCAAATCGAGGACTAAATGCACTATCTGACTTGTTAGTTTCTGTATTAGAAGAAAAATCTTCTGATTTCTGATCAAAAGCATCAAACCGTCCACCTAATAACACTTTCAAGCTATCGGTTAGTGAAATTTGATCTTGAATATAAAACATCAAGCGATAGTTTGTGCTGGATAGCTTGGGCTAGGTTGTACCACAGGCGATCGCTGCTGCAAAATTGGTGAAGAATGCCACACTGAAAATCTATCCAGGCGCACCCCACGAACTGACCGACACGCATAAAGATCAACTTAACTCCGACCTGCTGTCGTTCCTTAAAGACTGACACTGGATGCTGATGTGAGCCATCAAATCAGAGGTATAAACCCATACAGTTGGCCAACAAAGGAGCAAAAGTTGTCCTCGCTGCCCGCAGCCAGCCTGGATTGGCAACGTTAGTCGAGAAGATTAAACAACTGGGTGGAGACGCGATCGCGGTTTACCAGAAAATTAGGGTTCACCAACTTAAATATTAAAGTTCAAACTTCTCTCTAATCTTGATATCATCTAAGCTCACTTCAATACTGAAGCTGTTTCCCTCTTCACCTTTAAAAGATTTCAGTTGTATATAGTTGTCTTGGGTTCTTGATGATACTTCATAGAGGAGTGTCCCTGTTTCCGACAGTAAACTTAGTTTGATATTAGATGGTAAAAACTTTTGCTTACCTGTTGGATGTAACTGGATTAAAACGCGTAATTTATTTTCAACTTCCCGCGTAATATTTACTAGTAGAGCTATTTTCTCACTCCCTAATTGCATTCCGAGGTCAATTAACTTTCCTCTCCTAATCATTTTATCTGTATTTCTGAGGCTAAATACCAAACTTGTATTTGGGTCTATTAATGTCTCAATAGCCTGCCACATTTCATCAAATTCATGCTGTAACCATTGGCTCAATTTTGTCTTTTTTTTGGACATATGTTCCAATGATTGTTGTTGAAAAACTTGAGTGACTACAGGTAAAGGTATAGCTGCTGGCTCAGTGTATAGGCAGTAGAACAACAGATGATTTGGTTCTGGATCAAATTTTGATAATGGTATCTCGTAGAAATTATCCTGTGTAGTGCTAAAATTAATAGCGTTGAGAGCAACTAATAACTGATCATAACGCAGGAAACCTCGCAGAATAATTTCTTCCTGTTCTTCTATTACTTCTACAATTAGATAAAAATGTGCTGTTAATTCTGATTGAGAAACTAAATTTTGAGGGATGTTGACTACTTCATCCAGCAAATGTTCAGTAGCTAATATGCAAAATTTGAAATTACCTATTCTTAGATAAGCAGCATTAGCAATTAAGTCCTTTTTAACTGCTTGTTGTGGGAGATTTTCTTTTAACCATGTTTCACAGCCAATTAGAGCGAGTGAGTTTAAATAAGCTTGCCACTGTTGAGGTTCATTGTTGACATAATTACTATTGTTTTTTGCCCAATCAAAATCTTCTGGTTCTAACGAAATTAGTTCTGGTAATAAGATTCTTAAGTCATGATAATTATTCATGATATTTATCATTATTTATTCCTAATAATAGGTTGATTTCTTTATAATAATATGTTGGGAAATAAATTGCTTCTGGACGATATAGCACTTATTTTTTAGCAAAAAAGCTTTGCAGTTGTTGGGCATATAAACTATCCAGGGAACGATTTTTTCCGGCTCGGATTTCTTCTCCAGCTTCTTTGAATACTGCTTCATCCACAAAACTTTCTATTTGCTCTGCCACGGATTTAAGATAATCTGGTTCAGGAGGCATTTCAGTTAACCCTTTTTTGTGAGCAATCTTCAAGATACTATCAAGCAACTTTTGAACTGTTTGAGTACGTACCTTGTTCAGAAGTTCTCCTGGATTTAATACTCGTCTAGCTTGATCCCAACTAGTCATTTCTAATATAGGAACAATGTCTTTAAGAGATTTACCTTGACAATAGTATAGTTCTAATCCAGGAATGTATTTTGGTGCTAGGGTAGCATATCTTTTACTATTTGCCAGCTTCTGAATATTATTTTGAATTTCTTGTTCGATTGCCTCAGTTAAATTGGATTTGAGTTGCTCATACAAAAACTCTGTAATTTCTTGTTGTTCCACGTCTATTTCATTTAAGTAATCAGTGGGTAAATCTGCTCTGAGTGTGTAATTACCTGTTTCTTGGTCTTGAAATTCTAGAGGCTCTCTATGACTCCAAATGTCATACTGTCTTAATTGTCTGGCTACTTGTTCGAGTTCCCTTTTTAACTTCTCACTAGTATTGATGATGACTCCCCGCTGCTGTAAGTAGGTGAGCATTTCTTGGAGTTGATCGTTAGAGGGATCTGGACATCGTTTGGCTGAAATTTGTTTGCGCTCACGCCTGTCTCGACGATATGTAGCATGAAAAACTGCAACTAAATGGCGATCGCGTACAGATAAAGTTTCAATTTGTTTTGGTCTAGCTCGATTTAATAATGCCCAATCACTCAGCAGCTTAAAACCAAACTCTGATAAAAAATCCTTAAGCTCTGGATTTTGTTTGGTTTGCAAATATGCCCAGTTATCTAGACTCATGCTGGATGGCACATTATGCTTAAATTTACGCAAAACTTCAACTGTAAAAAATTTATAAGCTGTAGTTTGTACTTCACCTGTTTCATCTACGACAAGTTGAGTATTGCGATCGCGCGCCAGAATCACTAAGGTCTTACCATCATCGTTTAGTACAAATGGTAATAAATCGCGATAAGTAAAAGACTTTTCACCACCAAAAAGATTATCAATTTTTTGGCAGGCTTTCACAATTGAGTCAGACACATAACATCTTAAACAAAGTCCTGCTTCGGCACGACTTATAATATCAACACCAGGTTTTTCAGCATAAAAATAGGATAATAAAGCTGCTTGTACGTCCACATTTTGGGCATGCTCAATGCGTTGGTGGAAAAATTCCTGTGCCTTTGGAACTACATATTGTTTATATCCAACTTCTACATCAGTCAAGTTAATTTGGAGCATTCTCCAGTATCTTGATGTTCCACCCATAGAACATACAATCTCCTGCTGTTTACTAACTTTTTTATCTAGCTCTATAAACTATATAGATGCCAGAGTTTTGAACTTATGCTCTTGCCGAATTGAAAGCGTTTCAGTCATTTGTGCATAAGTTCATTTTTCTGATCTCTATGAAAAATAGAAATGAAAAATTTAGGTTTTACTGTTTGATAGTAAAGCCAATATGGCACAAAAATTTATGGTTCATCAACTATATTCCTCACCAGCAATTAACCCCTTGCAGCGTCTTCATGTATATAATAGCTTGATGATGAACGCGGAACGCTGGCAATTAGCGCATGAGTATCATCGGCATCGGCAAAATGTTCACTACCAATCCCTGAACGAACCAGGTATAGTCTGTGGTTTGGGTGTGCGCGTAATTGCGCCACCAGAGGATGCACCTGCAAGGTTTCGAGATCAGCGATGGTTAGAAATTCAACCAGGAATTGCTATTGATGTCGAGGGAAACCCGATTATTGTTGACCCATCGATTAACCGCAAATTTAGAATTGCCACAACGGCTCCAACTACGGGAATTTTAACTGTATATTTAGTTGTCAGTTATGTAGAACCGCAAAATCCGGGACAAAGACACACATCTGACTTAATCCGGGAATGGTTTCGATTTGATGAAAAAACGACCCCACCAACAGAAACAGAGGTGGAACTATGCCGTATTCAGTTGCAACCGCGTACAGTACAAATATTAAATCCTCAAGATGCCTTATTTCCGGGTATTGGTGAGTTAGATTTGCGTTATCGTACTCAAGCTAAGGCCAGACCCCAGGCAGTTGTGAGTCTGGCTACCTTATTTAATACAAGCGATCGCACATATCACAACCTTTCTTATTTTAGGAAATCTGTAGAAACTCTGTATCCAGCTTTGCAAGCAGCTGCACCGATTTCACAGATAAATTTGCAGTCAGAACTTACAGGCTATGACTTAATCTACCTCACTGCTTGGCAAGCATTAAATTTAGAGGTGCAACAACTCAACATTTGCCAACAATATTTACAAACAGGTGGCGTAATTCTCATTGAAATTCCTACGGAAAGTACTGCGCTAACAGAAGATATCAAAAACCAAATTGCACTCCACTTTGATATTTCCTTACAATCTTGGCAAGAATTGAGCCGAACACATCCTTGGACTAGATGAGAATCACCAAATTAAATGGTATAAAGTTCAGCCAGAAATTTGTGCCAAAAAGCCGCCAGGTAGTGAAACTAAATTTCATATAGAAATTACTAAAGCTCCTATTCCAGCTTACGATACTAATATCGACATTATTTTAAAAGTGCTTTCGGTGGAATATGAAAGCTTATATACAAGTCAAAAACTCAAGCTAACTCTGAAAAAGCCTTTGAGACCTTTGCGTGTTGAGTTACCTGTAAAAGAATTTAAAACTACACCTGAAGAACTTGTTGAAATTCCTGTTACAGTTTATAACTTAAGTTCCAAACTTGCAAATATTACCCTGACTTGCTTAGGCTTAAATTCCGAATGGTTGCAATTTGATGCTGACTGGATGAACCAGAAAAGCACTCGTACATTAACAGTAGAACCAGGTGATGCACAAAAAACACGTTTTTTGTGTCAAGCACCCAAAAATACTTTGAGTAAAAATTATTTATTTAGTATTGATGCTAAATCAGATAGCAATCAATATACTGCCCGTGAACAGGGAAATATTAAGATTCTACCTGAAGGAATTGTTAAATTTAGCTGTGATGATAAAGAAAAACAAATACCAGAGAAAGGAAGTAAAAAATCTCAATTTGCTACCTACGAACTAGTATTTGATAATTTGAGCAATTTACCTCAACAGATAAATATTACTATTCCAGAAATAGAACAGAAAAAATGCGAATTTCACACCATTCCAGAAAGTCTGCATTTGACTCCAGGCGAAACCAAAAATCTACTATTAGCGGTTAAAACAAAAAGACCCTTGTTAGGACTAACACAAAGATTGCTATTTGAAGCATCAACTCATTTAACTTATCCTGATTCTCAAGAACATAGTACAGATATATTTCCTGAACCCAATACTCAAGTTTTAGCACTGAAGATTCGACCTATTATTCCTTTTTTACTGCAAATTCTGAGCGGAACTTTATTACTCTTAGCATTATTACTCTATTGGCTATTACCGAGAGCGTATCATACAGGAAATGTTAATTCAGTGCGTTTTTTTGGTAATGGTAGTTTGGTGTTTAGTGGTTCTAGCGATGAAACTATTCGTCGTTGGCAGGTTAATGATAGTCCTTGGCAATTAAATCTTTTACGATTGCAACATAAACTGCCTGTGATTGCGGAAAAAAACCAAACTAAAAAGGCAGTAAGAGTGATTCGTCAAAGTCCGAAAGATAATGATAGGCTAGCAGTTGGTCTCGAAAATGGTGAAGTAAAATTGTGGGATATTTCCACCAATACAGAGATAAACAATCTAGTTACCGATAAAGCTAATCGCGTATTTGATATTGTATTTACTCAAAATGGTCGCTACTTATTTAGTGGTCACGGTAGTGGTCTTTTGAATATGTGGGATTTAGAAAAAATCAAATCTAGTCAAATCCCAGTCCCCCAAGCTTCTGTTAACAATCAATTTACGATTTATGCCTTAGCTCTTAATGAAAATCAACCTGTTTATCCTCTACTTTTTCTGGCTGGAAAGTTTAACAAAATTGCTGTGTGGGACTGGAATCATAAACGTCGCTATGAACTGAAATACACATGGCTAGACTGGGAAGAAAAAGGTATAGTCCCTGTATTTGGACAGCAGCAATACATTACTAGTCTAGCCACATCTCACAACATATTAGCCAGTTCTGATAATGCTGGTTATCTTACCTTATGGGATGCAAATAAGATACGCAAATGTTTGATTAATAATCTGCCAATTTTACCAATTAATCAAAAGAATAATCAATCTATTCTGCAACCTTCTCAAACTAAAATACAGCCAAATATAGGCACAAAATTTGTAAATAAGTCATGTGATAACGCTATTATTACTCAACGAAGAGATGGTCATAGTTATCAACCTATTCGTTCAGTTGCTTTAACTCAAGATGGACGTTATTTAGCAACTGGAGGAGATGATGGCAAAATCATACTTTGGTCTTTATCACCAGATAAAAACCCCAATACATGGCTAGAAAACAGTCAAGTTGTAGCGCAATCTGATGCCAAAATCAACAGTGTTGATATTAAAGGTTTTAAAAACTCTTTGCTAGTGACTAGCGGTGATGATAACTACAACGTCAAACTATATCGCGTTAGTGAGATGAAATAAAATGAACGTAACAACTAATCCACTGTTTATAGAAGATATTCCTGGTACTAGTAACGAGATTAGACGGGGTTCTACTGCTAAACGTACTATTTTTGTCAAAAATCTTGGCGATCGCACAGCCGATGTCGATATTTGGATAGCTGCTACTGACAACAAATCTGAGTCAATATTGCGGTGGTGTACTTTTAGTGAAAATAATCCTTTAAGTATCAAACCTAAAGAATCTAGACAAATTACATTGAATTTTCAAGTACCTCAACAAGCTGTTACTGAATTATATAACTATGAAGTTTTAGTTGAAGCCGCCGCTCAATATCCTGGCAAAATATTTCGCCGTCCGCAACAAATTCGGGTTTTACCTTCAAATCAAGATGCTGAATTTGGTAGTGAACCAGCCTATAGCATACAACCATTCAGCAACTCATCTAACCCTTTACTGCTCAAAGCCGGAGAAAAACTAGAAGTCAAAGTTCATGTTGAAAACCGTTCTAAAAGGGTAGATCGTTATTATCTTAATTGTACGGAATTAGCTAGAGATTGGTACACAGTCCGTTATCCAGAAAGTAGTTTAAATCTACCTGGTTTAGTTAAAGAAACCGATGGCTTAGAACTTAACCCAGGTAATCGGGGAGAAATTTTTTTAATTTTGCATCCCCCACAATATACACCAGCCGGGAATTATTTTCCTACTATCAACTTGGTGTCCAGCAATACAGAAGACTTAGTAATGTTGGATGTGGTTTACTTACAAATTCTGCCCAGTGAGCAATTAAATTTAGAATTGCACCCTTTAGAACGCAAAATTCCATCAGAAGCCGCAGACTTTGAGCTGGAGTTGGCTAACCAAGGAAATATTTGGCGCGAACTAATTATCAGTGCTAGAGATAGAGATAAGCTATTTAATTATAATTTAGCACCTACTCAAATTAACTTAGCACCAGGGGAAAAGCAGAAAGTTAAATTGACAGCGAAACCCAAAAAATGGTGGCGACGACATTTTTGGGGAGAAGGTTTAACATTCAAATTTGGTATTGAAATAGAAAACGCCTCATCTGCAACTGGGGAAGTATGGAATGGTGGATTACCAACAACATTACCTGAAGGAACTATCATTTGGGAAGCTCGTCCTGCATGGATTTTGTGGTTGCTAGCTCTGTTAAGTTTGGGCGCGATCGCCACAATAGCAGCCATATTTTGGTTAAAATATATCGAAAGTCAAAAACCATCTCCTCAAGTTTTGAAGATTCACACTACAGCAAAAGAATACGAAGAAGGCGACAATCAAAATATTCCACTTAATTGGCAAATTGCAAATCATCAACAAGCTCAAAAATTCACACTAATTCGTCTGCAAGGTAACATCGAAATAGATAGAAAAAATTTGCAGATCAATCAGCTTATAGAGCAGGAATTATGCAAGGTTGAGTCCAAACCTAGTTCATTAGGTATACAAAGGCAGCGACATAACAAATTTAGTTTTTCCTTTCCTAGTTTATTAGGCACAAATGCTAATACTAATTCTGTCCTAAATCAAAATATCTTAAACTGCCAAACTAGTATTCCCAATAATCAGCCAGCAGGTAACTATACTTTTAAATTAGAAGTATTTTCTGCTCAAAACACCCAACAATCTGTATCAAATCAAATTACAGATAGTATCACTATCAAACCACCTATACTCCCAGAAATTATTGATTTTACTTCTCCACATTCTGCTTATCAACAAATAAATTTATTGTCATCCCAGCTTGTAAATGCGGCTGCCAAATCTAATAATCAAGATAAATTATCGAATATTTCAGTACCAACACCTATTCTTCTGAGTTGGAAAATTAATCATCCTGATCGTATCAAAGAATTAAGAATAGAGGGTTTAATGGATGATGGTACGATTGGCAGCCCAGCAAAAGTTTACTCAATAAATAATCAGAGATTACCTAGAGAACTCAGAAACTACTGTAGACTGACAACAAAAAATCTGCTTTGTCAAAATGTTCCTACAGATGCTAGACAACCAGGTAATTACTCTTTCAAACTGATAGCAATACCTACTATAGAAAAAGAAATACCAGAAATTTCTAAAGCTACGGCTAAAGTCAAAATATTACCTATACCACCCACACCAGCAACACCCGTCAATATTCTTGCTTTCACAGTCAATGGTCAAGATGTCACCACAAAACCGAAGTTTATTTGTGAAATTAGTGAAGATAAAATACCCAACGAAATTTCTCTATCTTGGCAAGTACAAGATGGTGAGGATATTAAAGTCGAATTGCTACCTTTTGGTGATGTCGATAAACCAAGAGGGTCTCTACCTTTGGCGGTTAATTTACGACCTAGCAGCCAAATGATCACACTGAAAATAACCAATAAAGCTGGTGAGCAAAAAACTCGCTCAGTTGTAATTGAAACTGTAGAAGGGCCTTTGACTAGCCTTTCTAAATTACCATCTTGTGTAAATACATCTCAAAACACAATACCAGCAAAAACTTCGCCTTTGCCCAAACCCACGACTTCTCCGATTACTATACCAACACCTTCTGTAAGGCCGTCGCCTACAATTACCGCCTCACCCACACCTTCTGTAACACCGTTGTCTACACCAACACCTACATCTAACCCCTCACCCATATCAGAACCAATACCAACAATTGATACCTAAACCTAAACTGAACAAATTTTGGGTATGGGGATATAAAAATGGAACATCAAACAGCCATACTGAAAAATCAACTCTCTTCTCACCTATACCCCTACGGTGTACACACAAGTCTAATAACCTAGTCCGACAATGTTTTGATCCCCCCTAACCCCCCTTAAAAAAGGGGGAACAAGAATCAAAGTCCCCCTTTTGAAGGGGAGCCACTGCGTTGGAGAGACACTGCGTTGGGCGGGCAATGCCCGACTTGTAGCAAGTGTCGTCGGGTTTCCCGGTTTAAAGCAAGTGGCGTGGATTTAGGGGGATCAAGCCACATTTTGCACTTAGCAACAAAGATGTGTGTACACCGTAGCACCTATACCCCTACACCTCTACCAAGTGCTACCGCAACCATGAACATAGCAGCAAATAACAACTGGCAAGCTAAGAATCATGCCTATCTAACAGCAGCTTTGGCTAAACTCCGGGAAGCTTTGGTACAGCGTATCGATCCAAGTTTGTTGGGAGAGGATTTCATTCCCAAAAACACCCCAAATCCAGAAATTGCAACAGAAAATTCGGGTGTATCTTCTGAACCAAGTGCTTTAGAAGAAATCTGCATGATTTTTGGTTTGAGCGACTTTGAGCGAGATTTACTGTTGTTGTGTGCTGGTGTAGAACTGGATGCTAGTTTTCCCGTGCTTTGTGGTGCAGCTTGTGGGGATGCAGATCGTTATTATCCAACTTTTGGGCTAGCTATAACGATATTAGACGCTATGCGTTGGAGTGCTTTCAGTCCTACTGGATTGTTGCGGAGATGGCGATTAATTGAAGTCGGAACTGGAAGTGGACTAATGAATAGTCCTCTGCGGATTGATGAGCGAATACTGCATTATTTAATGGGTGTACAGCATCTCGATGCACGTTTGCTTGGAATGGTAGAACCTGTTGCAGTCATGGAAGAGTTAGTACCATCTCACCAGGAATTAGTAGAGAAAATGGTAGCTGCTTGGACAGTAGAAATTAAAGATTTACTGAAGTTGCCTGTATTGCAACTATGTGGGACTGAGGTAGCTAGTAAACGTCCGATCGCTGCCTTAGCTTGTGAGTTTTTAGGTCAAAACTTATACTCTATCGCTGCCCACAGTATCCCCACTACCTCTAGTGATTTGCACCAGTTTAAACTGCTGTGGGAGCGGGAAGTAGCATTAGGTAGTAACATTTTATTAATAGACTGTGACGATTTAGAGACAGCAGATACAGCCAAAGAAGCTGCGATCGCCTATTTGTGTGAATGGTTGCGTTCTCCAGTGATTGTGACTACAACTGATCGTAAGCGATCGCGGTTGCGTCCCATGCTGGCTTTTGACATCGGTCGCCCAACACCTAGTGAACAGTACCAAGTTTGGCAAGCGGCTTTAGGCACAACTGCTCAATTTTTAAATGATCAAGTAGATGCTTTAGTGTCTCAATTTAATCTTAGCTCCCCAGTAATTCAGGCGGCCTGCAATCAAGTCCGTAGTGAGTGGCAGCAAACACAAGAGTCAAAAACTACACAGGACTTTAAAATTCTCCTCTGGGACACTTGTCGCGCCCAAGCGCGTCCTAAATTAGACGATTTGGCACAAAGGATTGAATCTAACGCTGATTGGGATGATTTAGTATTGCCAGAAGCACAAATGAAAGTCCTCAAAGAGTTAGCAGCCCATGTGCAGCAACGCACAAAGGTTTACCAACATTGGGGCTTTGGCGGCAAAAGCGGCAGAGGACTAGGAATTAGTTCTCTGTTTGCCGGTGTTAGTGGCACAGGTAAAACCACAGCCGCAGAAGTACTAGCGCGAGAATTGCGACTGGATTTATACCGCATAGACTTGAGTGCGGTGGTAAGTAAATATATTGGGGAAACAGAGAAAAATCTCCGTCGGGTATTCGATGCCGCGGAACTGGGCGGAGTCGTTCTACTTTTTGATGAAGCAGACGCATTGTTTGGTAAACGTACCGAAGTCAAAGATTCTCATGACCGCCATGCCAACGTTGAAGTCAGTTATCTACTGCAACGCATGGAAACTTATCGAGGGCTGTCGGTGCTAACAACTAACCTCAAAGACTCTTTAGATCAAGCATTTCTTCGCCGCATCCGGTTTATTGTCCATTTCCCCTTCCCAGATGTTGCCACACGCACAGACATATGGCGCAGAGTTTTTCCCCAAGCCACACCCACAGAAGGACTAGATTTCCAAAGATTGGCTCAATTAAACGTGGCGGGAGGAAATATCCGTAATATTGCACTGAATGCAGCGTTTTTAGCGGCTGATGCTGGAGAAGTGTTGACGATGAAACACATTTTAGAAGCAACCAAGAGTGAGTACATCAAATTAGAGCGCGCTTTAACAGATGCAGAGATTAAGGGCTGGGTGTAGTTGCATCTGCATGAGTTAATTTTCGTGCCAACTATATAGATTAATGCCAGTGAGGATATATCTATGCAGAGCCGACAAGCTAAAAAACCTAGTAATGCTCCAGAGCCAGGGATGTTTCAGGAGCGATCGCTTGCTGTACAGCCAAAAAAAGCTAAAAAGTCACAGCAGCCAGACTTGAAGACATCTTTAATGCAGGCAGAACAATACGGTCATCACTTAAATCAGATGAATTTCGCTGCTCAATCAACCTTGAATGTAGTTCAGCCAGTGCAGTGTGCAGGAGGCTTTGGTTTCAATCAAATATGGAACAAACGTCCTCCAAAGCCAAAGCCAGTGCCAGGTCAACCAAATCCTGGATTGCAGCAAACAGATCCAACACTTGGAACTTTGACAGCCCACCACAAGTATGGCTTACAAGACATTAAGCATGATCTTCAACATCCTAATGTTTTAGGACATCCAAATCCCACTACGACACCTCAAGGGCAGAATTTCCTACATTGGGCAGACCCTACAAGTTCAAAACCAACTTTGACACATTCAGACGTTGCTTGGACTGCTCATAATATTTTCATGGGGCCTAAACCTGAACATAGGTTAGATGACCCAGGTAAAGTACCAGGAGCGCTCCATCCTGATTTAGACACGCACTTTACAGAAAGTGGAACTGTAACCCCAGCGAGTGAGTTAGCACTCGATATTCATCAAGCAGGGGGAATACCTCTATTCAACCATCAAGATTTAATAAATCGTCTCAATGCTTTACCCAATGCTCATCAAGCTTCCTCATTTAATCCAGCTGAGTGGACACAAGTTGGAGGTAAATGGCAACAAACAGGTATGCCATCAAATTGGCATCAAATGTCGATCCAGGATCGGATCAAGTATGCAGAGGAATCACAGACTTACTCATTTTTACGCAATCATTTATTTAAATAGTGAGTGCGATCGCTAATAATTTGGATAGCGCAACAGCAAGATCCAACAAATTTTGTACAAAAATTATAACTATATAAATCAATATGAGTGGGGATATATATGCAGAGCCTACAAGCTAAAAAACCGACCAATGCTCCAGAGGCAGGAATGTTTCAGGCGCACTCCTTTGCTATGCAGCCGAAAAAGTCAGAAAAATCACAGCCGCCAGACTTGAAAACATCTTTGATACAAGCAGAACGTTACGGTCATCACTTAAATCATATACAACCCGTAGGTGTTTCAGATTCTCAAGCAGTACAGCCAAAGACAACAGGAGGAAGTAGCAATTTTGAAGTAGTTCAGATGGCGAATGGAAAAAGACCACACTCTGGAACTGTAAGCTCTGCATCAAAAAGACCTAGAAGGAATATATACTCAATTGGACAACATGGCTACAAAAAAAATGAGCAGAAACGGCTAAGTAATCAATACAGTACAATAATTTCAGGTAACACACACCAATCAGAACACCCACTAGGGTTTGAAAAAGTACATAATCTCACATCACATGAGCCACGAGGTCAAGGATCTCGCGCTCGATATTTAGAGAACATTGCTCCTGCATATCAAGAGAGGTATGCACTACATAGAGATCATATTGGAACTAACAGGCCCAGTTATAGGCCTGATCAATTCGATTCAGGTTTTTCACCCAATTCATATTGGAGTACTCAAAGGAGCTTACTTGAATCAGGCGATGTCAGTAGTGCGGTACAAATAAACCAACTTGCGTATGCTTTTAATCCAGCTTTCCGACAGGGAACCAATACTCCAGCAACAAAAGCTGCAACCGATTCGTACCAAACAATGGTAAATAACATGGAATCGGTAACGTATGCTAAGGGGAAAGAAAACATAAAAGTTGATGTTGATCCTTGGCAACAGCAAGAAATGTTGCTTGCACGAAGGATAGCTCAAACAGGTAAATGGCCGACTCAACAGGAAATTGAACAGGCGAAAATGGCAGCAAGAAATAGCTCTTTATAAATCTTGTTCTTAATGATATTGACAAGATTAAAAATCAATTTGGTGTTTCCCACCCGATATATATGCTTATGGTCTAAATTAATTCGCCGTCACCTGTTTTCAATTCATCACTCATGTACTCATGTGTGTAACAACAATCAGGACGATTACCAATTCTCAGCTAGAGCTAGAGAACCCCCGTTCTTAATGCTCACTCTGCTTTAGAACAGGAGTGAGAATCTTCTGTTTTAGGCATAATCAACTACCTTTATTTAAAGGAGTGCATTATTAAATGCAGCAACAAATTCAAAAAAAAGCGATCGCAAATATGCCTGCTGTGCAATCATCGCACAGTGAGTTTGCAGGTCATGGGTTCACAGTCCAGAAAAAGCCAAATAATACATCTCCCGATTTGAAAACTCAACTCAGTCGGGCAAAATGTTTTGGTCATAGCATGAGCCAGATGGCGGCAATGCAAACCAAAGCCGCAACAGATACTATTCAACGGCACACAGAAGAACCTGAGCAAATGAAATCAGATGCTCAACCTTCAATACAACTTCAGGCTGCATCCCCTAGTTCTAGTAATTCTATTCCTGGCACAGTCAGGGCAAAAATGGAAAACTCATTCGGCACTAGTTTTGCCGATGTCAACGTCCATACTAACAGCATCCAAGCTAAGTCAATTGGAGCTTTAGCTTATACCCAAGGTAACAATATTCACTTTGCACCTGGACAATACAACCCAGACAGCCCTTCAGGACAGTCACTATTAGGGCATGAACTCACTCATGTCGTGCAGCAAAGAGCCGGACGAGTACCTGTACCAACTCAAAGCAAGGGTGCGCCTATCAATGCTGACTCTGGCCTAGAAGCAGAGGCAGATCAAATGGGAGCCAAAGCAGCAAGAGGAGAAGTCGCCCAAGTACCTGGTGCGACTGGTGGCGAAATGACGGCAAGTAGTTCATCACCAGTCCAGAATAGTACTCAACCTGTTCAATGCTTTCTGCCGCTATTATTAGGTGGGCTACTTGGTGGTATTGGTGGAGGTATGGGTGACAGCCTCTTTAGATCATTCACTGGTGGTGGTGGGCAAGGTGGTGGTGGTATGATGCCTCCTCCTATGCCTATGATGCCTCCTCCTATGCCCATAATGTCTCCCCCTATGCCCATGATGCCTCCCATGATGGATCAAGGGTATGGCTATTATTAAGTTAGTTAATCCTTATTAATAGCAAAGACAGCGTAAATTTACGCTGTCTTCAAATGTCAAAAGTTAATAGAGTCTGATAAATGATGAGAATGTTTATCCAATTACTACTATCGGACTAACATACTGCTCAAATGTGTGACTGTCTGGATTTGTATCTACTTCCAATGGGCTTTCTGCACCATCGACTTGGATTCTTACTAAATATTCTCCCCGCTTAACTTCATAGATGGGAAATACAATTATATTGGTTTCTTCACTGCGGGATCTAGCTGCAAAGATGTAAGCAGCAGGATTGGACGCTCGTTCATTCAAAAACAATACCACGCGCTGTCCGATACTAACAGTTAAATCGACTTCTGCTCTTAACTGTGCTGTATAAAATCCGTCCCTATTATCTTCTAGTTCTTGTATTTCTATATCTATCAATGTCGGACACAATACGAATGGCACAACATTAGAACCAATAGCCAGTTCTGGTTCAAATCGCATTCTTTTGGGAATTGTGTGTAATACTTGCAAACTTTGTACACCAGCCCGTAACCAACGAGTTTGCTCTGCCTGTAATGAAGATAAATCCACCTTGATTTCGTTGCTACTGATTCGATGAGGAGTTAGTTTGGCATCACCAATTTTAATTTGAATGCGATCGCGCAGTGCTTGTGGTGCAGATTCACGCAATGTTTGTCGAGAAGATTCTCGTAGTGACTGGGATGGTGTGTCGCCATCTAAATGCTGACCGCGAATGATAATATTACTAGTAGTTAAAATCGGCTGATTTGCTCCTGCTTCTGATACCACTTGTGATATTTGTGGCTGATTGGGTGTAGTGTAAAATTCCACACGCCTTACCAATAAAGGTCTACCACTAGTTTTATTACCTTCAATTAATACTGCACCACCTTGGAAGGCAAAAGATAATATATAAGGAGTTTGGAAAAATACAGACCAAATTTTTGACAGTTCTTCTATATCCATCATGCTGGGAATGATAGTTACTCGTTCTACTTGCTGTTCTAGAGTAGAATCTGCCAAATAACTATAAGTGGGACTATTCACAGTCTCTCGAATCATCTCTGGTGTAATGATGGGGTAATCAACAATAGTACGCACAGCACTACCTAGCAAGCGTTGGGGTTCTAACTCCACTTCATTACCGTAAAAACTCATCAAATAATAGAGGTCTAACCCAGCTTGAGCATGTTTAATCAAATCTCCTTTGGGGCGACGGTTGCGTAAATCATAATTTCGCCAAGCCGGATTAGGCGTAGCTTGGTACATAAAAATGTTAACCCCTACCTCTGGCGTTTTACTTCCAGAACTTTCTGGCTTAACTGTGGTGACTCTTGCTCCCGGTATATCTATTTGAATAGCAGCCTGAATAATTCTGCGTAAAGTTGCAGTGACAGTTGCGATCGCCAGATAATTACTCATAATTTTTTATGTTTATTTAGTATCTATTAATTACTCATCTTGAAATACATTCTTCATGAAAAAATTTATATAGCAATCTAATTTTATTTCTAAGAGAATACCTTAAAAGTCATTGATGCAGAATCAAATACTTTGAGATAAACTTAAATACCTTTAAAACGGAAATTTTCAGAGTTTACTGCAAATTTAACAGGGGTGCTAAGAGGGATAAATGAGTGCATAACATTCCAGTAGAGTACTTAACGAACTCTCAAATAGTTTGTTTAGGGAGGTGATAGGCAATCAGAGAGATAACTAAACACTATTTGAAATTAAGTAGGTTTTTACTCATTTAACTTATGCAGTATCGCCAATTATTATCAGGCAAGAAATATATTATTCATATTTAACCCTGTTGTGTCACTTTAGGCGGAGGAAAAATCAAATTCAGGGTGAGCCAGGAAGATACAAATTGGGGAAGTTAGCCTATAAACAATGGATTGAATTTTAGAAAATCCTCAAGAAAGTTGAGGAATAGGAAAGACTGTTAACCCAAAGGCAATATTCGTCCACAAATTTTACTGTTTGTTTGGGCGGACGATGCTCTACCATTCCTGTGTTTTTACTCCAGACTTTGTAAGTTCTTATACTATCGCTATGGTGACACAACAGGGTTAATAAGCATTCTTCTGAAGAAGATCATACCCAACCTCATAGGACTTACGCATGAAAACGAAAAATCAAGAGTTTGGAGAAGGGTATAGGCGTATAGGGGTGTAAAAATTTAAAACCCTTACACCCCTACACCCTTACCCCCTTACACCCAGTCTCAACAGACAGCCTAGATGCGTAAGTCCTGCCTCATAAGTTGCTCTTTAACTCAAATAAATTGAGTTGGCTGTATTGAATCCACATTAAAGCTTGAGGATAATAGCATTTTAGATTTTGGATTGAGAATAGCTGTCTGCACCTGAATTATATGAATCTATCTGTCTCAATCATTTTGTGAACTTTTATAAAAGATTGAAAGCTCAGTGACACGCTGATTCAAAAGGAAGAATTTCATGACGATTAGCAAGGAAACAAAAAGCCTTCTACAGTAGTTATCCAACTGTGCCTAGAGAATGGCTGATATCCTCAAGTGTTTCATACTGTTTTGCAGGCAACTGCTTCAAGGCACGGAGAATTTTCTCATCAATACCTTTTTCTTCAGCATACTTAATTAAGTCGTATTTGCTGAGTGGGTAGTTAACATTAGTTAAATTTTTTTCCAGTTGGATTTGATTGACTTCAAACATAATTATTTGGGGAATTTAGCTGATTTCAGTTTGGTTAGTAAAGTAACGCACTACACTAATAGGTAAGTAGGCCTGTATAGGCTAAGATTTTTTAATTAGAGATCAGACCTTCTCCGATTTGATCTAACGTTAAGACTCCTAAGCCCAGATTAACCTATAGCTGCCACCTATCTATTAAGAATTTTTTCTGTTCTCCAAAAGAGATTTCTCATCAATAGACTTGATGAGAATATACGTATACAGCAATTAAAATCTGTTTTTTCAGAAAATTTCGACTTTAGCTAAATATACTTCCAGTATAGTAATGTGGTTATAAAATTTTTGCTCAGTTAGCTTTTAAGTATTTGCACAAATATTGGTGAACAAAAATTATAAATCTACAATCAGGCAGAGTTATAAATATCGTTGTATAGATAAAATACTGCCTCAGCAGTCTGTACTATTCTCCTACCTAAAGTATTTTTAATTGTTTATAGAAAGAGAGAAGTAAATCATAAATTGAGCATGACTTACACACAAAGATTGTCTGTTGAGACTGGGTTAGTGGTGGTAAGGGTATATGGGTGTAAGGGTTTTAAACACCTACACTTCTACATTCCTATAACATTACACCCTTCCCTAAACCCTTGATTTTTCGTTTTCATGGGTAAGGCCTATTTTTTTAAGTTATAGTTCCAATTAATGAGGCAATTGTTCTAACTAACTCATCAGGATCAATGGGTTTGGCAATATGCTTTTGAAATCCTGCTTGCAGAGCTTGTTGTTGATTGATTTCTCCCGCATAAGCAGAGAGTGCGATCGCTGGGATAGTTCCGCCTTGTTGGGGTGAGTATTGTCTAATTTGCCGAATTAGAGAATAGCCATCCATTTCTGGCATACCAATGTCAGACAATAGTAAATCAGGCACAGATTGATTTAAGAAGGTCAATGCTTGAAATGCTGAAGCGGCTGTGGTAACTTGTGCGCCAGCTTGTGTGAGGATGAATTCTGCCAACTCGCACATATCTGGATCATCATCCACAACTAATATCTGCATACCTCTGAGGTTGATTGCACTTTCCATAAGGATATGATTTGAAGATAGCTCCTGCTGAACAAAGTTTAACGGCAGCCTGACGGTGAATGTTGCTCCCAAATTTTGCCCTGGACTATCTGCTTGAACTGTTCCTCCATGCAGTTCTGTTAAATGGCGAACAATTGCCAATCCCAGTCCTAATCCACCGAATTTTCTAGTCGTTGCACCATCCTGTTGACGGAAATATTCAAATACATAAGGTAAAAACTCTGGGGTGATGCCAATTCCTGTGTCTTTCACTTGAATTTGAGCATACATCCCCACCTGCTCTAGTCGCACTTCAACTTGTCCTCCAGAGTGAGTAAACTTCACGGCGTTAGAGATGAGATTCCAGACAACCTGTTGTAAGCGGTTGGTATCGCCGGAAACTGTTCCCGAAAGGGGGTTGAGTCTGGTCTGAATTTGGATATTCTTGGCTTCTGCTGCCAATCTTACTGTTTCTAAGGCTGCTGCAATGGTTGCACTTAAATCAACTAGTGCAACGTTTAATGACATCTTTCCTTGCAGTATGCGGGAGACATCCAATAAATCCTCAATCAACTGCGCTTGCAACTTGGCATTGCGTTCGATTGTTTCTAAAGCTTGCTCGGCTTTTGTGGGATCTAGCCGCTTATTTCGCAGCAGTCTTGTCCAACCTAAAATCGGATTCAGGGGCGATCGCAATTCGTGGGACAGCACAGCGAGAAATTCATCTTTAATTCTGTTAGCTGCTTCTGCTTTGGCGCGATCGCTTTGAGCGATGCGGTACAATTGAGCATTCTCAATCGCTAAGGAAGCACGGCGAGCTAGTTCTTCTGCTAATTGTAAACTGCTCTGGTCATAGCGTTTTCCTGACTCCGCCGAGATAAAAGAAATTACCCCCAGAATTCTGTCTTGAGTTTTTAATGGTACTGTCATGAAAGATTTAAAGCCAACAGAGCGCAAAATTGCTAAATGTTCTGGATCACGGGCTACTTGTACTAGCAATTCATCAGGAATATCTGGTAATAAATCTGATTTACCCGTGCGTAATGTCCATGCAGCACCTCTAGGCTCATCCAAGTTCAAGGAATATTTGTGCCTCATTTGGTCAGCCCATTGCAGTTTGTCCGGCTCAATGTGAGCTACGGCAATCTGCTCAACAGAACCATTTTCTTTAACTATGTGGACTGTACACCAATCTGCTAACTCTGGTACTGCTAGTTGTGCGACTCGCTCTAGAGTAGTTTGGTAATCGAGGGAAGATGCTAAAACTGCGCTGGCTTCTGCCAAAAAGTGTTGGTTGCGCTCTAACCTGACTCGCTCTGTGACATCTACCACATACGCTAAAACATCTTCTACTTGATTGTTTGAGTTGATTGTCGGCAGATAGTAAACATTGTAGTAACCGGGAGAGCGATCGCTGCGACCAGGAGCATTGATAGCCAGACCAGATGCGATAAAGCGATTTCCTGTGTTGTAAATTTCCTCAATGACTGCGACTATTCCGGGGTCGGATTGACCAAAAAGCTCAGGAACTGAATGCCCTAAGTGTTGTTCACGAGAGAGTCCATTGATTTGAGCTAATGCTTCATTAATGGCAATAAATCGCTGCTTGACATCTAACAAAGCAATTCCCACTGGGGAGGTTTCAAAAATGGTTGCTAGTTGGTGTTGTACAGTTTCTGCGTGCTTTCGAGCAATACGTTCACGCTCTAGTAATTGTTCCCGCTCTTGTTCAGCTTGCTTGCGCTCGGTGATGTCAATGACAGCACCAATAGAATTTTTCGGATTTCCCTTCAAATCGTAAGTAAACTTTCCTCTGACTTCCACCCAATGAATAGAGCCATCTGACCAACATAGGCGATACTCGTGGTGGTACTCTTTCCTGGACAGTTTGGCTTGCCGAAGTTTAGCCTTAGCTTGTGCCAAATCATCTGGATGTACCCGACTTGCCCAAAGTTCATAAGTGGGTTGACACTCATACGGTTGGAGACCTAGTACTGTGAAGTGTCCTTCTGACCAGCATATTGCACCAGTTTGTATGTCCCATTGCCACGTTCCCATGCGTCCGACCTTCAGCGCAAATTGCAAGTGCGCTTCACTTTCTCGCAATGCTTCCTCGACGCGCGATCGCTCTACAGCTAACCAGGTTTGTTCAGCAATTTGCTCTATCAGTGTCACTTCTGCTTCTGTCCACTGACGAGGAGCAATATGGTGTAGCACAAATAACGCCACAAACTTTCCTTGTTTCACCAACGGCACACATAAAAGAGATTTGGTGGCAATAGCATCAAAGGCAGCCGCACCCGCGCCTCTAGTCCGAGGATCAGTATCTACATCGTTGACAACAATTGTTTTGCCCTGCTTGAGTTCAACAATTATTTCCGGGCCAAAAGAATCCATGTGGTGAGAACCAACGATACTGATCACACCATTGCAATAGTCACGCTCGACGCTGACATATTCTTGAGTGGAATCAATTTCACCGTAGGTGCAGCGAGTAACTTGGAAATGCTGCCCTGTGGCGCGCACCACCTGCCACATAATTTCTTTCGGGTCTGAAAGGGTGCGAATCGCATCATTTAATTGAATTAAAAATTCCTGTTGTCTTTCTTTGTATTGCAGCTGTTCGAGTAGTTGTTTCCGCTCGGTAATATCGACGGAAACGCCAGTCATGCGAACTCCCCGTCCAGTTGCATCAAGATAGACTCTGCCTTGACTATTCAGCCAGCGCACCTCACCATCAGTTGCAGTCACTCGGTACTCCTGCTGATAAACCGTTTCTCCAGCAGCAGCCCTTTGGGCTGCTTGCACAACTTGTAGCTGATCATCAGGATGAATCTTAGCCAAAAAGTCTTCTAGAGTACCTGCTTCCAGTCCCCAAATCCAGAGCGCATTCGGAGAACACACCACACGATTGGTAATTAAATCCATGTCCCAAGCAACCATCTGCGCTGAGGATAGAGCCAGTTGTAGGCGTTCTTCCGTCTGCCGGAGATTTTCCTCAATCTGCTTGAGTCGCGTTACATCCTGAAACATCCCAATCGCAATGGCTGGATGTCCATACATGGCTGGTAAAGTTTCTCCCCAGCAAAGCGTCGAGCGAATACCGCCTGGTGTATGCCAATTCATTTGATAGTTTTGCAACTTTTCTCCCCGTGCTAACAGCACCGCAGGCATTCTTTCCGTAGGAACGCGATCGCCATTAGCATCGGTGCAGTAGTAAACATCGGGGTATTCATCAAATACAGCCACAGCTGCGACAATTTGATTTTGGCTATTGAGAATTGGCGCAGAATTGACGCTAATAAAAATTTGGCTACCATCAACTTCTAGCCGCATTTCTTCGTTAGAGACAACTTCACCTGTTTGAAGCGATCGCGCTAATGGATAATCATCAGGCGCGTACATCTCTCCATCTGGACGAAAGGCCACAAATGGGGTGATAGGCACGTAGTCTTCTAGTTCCAAATACTGTTCATAGTCATACCGAACGATTTGTTTGGCTTGTTCATTGGCAAGAACTAATTTACCAGTTGCCGCATCAGCAATTAATACACCTGTTGGTAATTGCTCTAAAACAGCTGCAAATCGGCTATGTTCCATCTCCAACTCAGTCAGCAACCGCTCCCGTTCTGCTTCGGCTTGTTTGCGCTGTGTGACATCACGAAAATACACAGCCACACCCTCAGCCGACGGATAGGCATTGACCTCTAACCAACAGCCAACAGGCTCGCCAAATTCTTCCCACGAAACAGGAACTTGTTGCACTACTGTTCGATGTAGTGCTTGATATGCTACACCACCCACAAGTTCGGGAAACGCCTCATGCCAAACGTGTTTACCAATCAATTCTTCTGGTGTTCTGTGTAAAAGTTTGGCTGCGGATTGATTGACATAGGTGTAGTGCCAATTGTGATCAAAAGCTACAAAAGCATCTGTAATACTTTCTAGGATGGTTGTCACCTGGCGTTCAGTTTCTTGGGCAGCGATAAATTGGGTATGTTGGTGCTGGGCAAGTCTTGTGTCGGTCATGTCCCGACTAATGACGATAACGGAAATGGGTATTTCCTGGTCATCTAATTCCGGTACTAACCGAGCCTGATAAAACCGTACTCCAAATGGGGTGGTAAATTCAAATTCAATTTCCTGCTCTTGAGCAGTAGCAAACACCTGACGTAAATGCTCATCCCAAAACAGGTATATGGGGTCTGACATAAATTCAGACATGGATTTACCCAACAGAGCATCCCGTGAATATCCCAAGGCTTGCTCGACCATGCGGTTAACGTACAGGTAACGAATTTGCGAGTCGAAACGGGCGATCGCATCTGGTGCATTTTCCAGTAAAGCTTCTAACTCTTGTTTCTGACGCTCTAAGGTGGAGATAGCTTGCTTTTGCTCCAGAATGCGTTCTTGTAACCAAGCGTTTTCAGCAATTGCCTTCATTTCCGGGAAATTGAAATTTTGCTCATTTCCTAGACTACGGGCAAAGTATTCAATCAATTCCGAACGCGAAATCCCTTGCTTTTGCGCTTCCTCATCAAGCGATCTCCACGCTGTGCTGGTAAGAGATACACTAACCCGTTGTTTATTTTCTAATTCCCAGTTGCTAACAAACTTACCAGTGGCATCGCGCTTCATTGAGATTTATCCGTAGGCGTACACGGCTACCCATATTTAATCCGAATTAGACCCTCACTAGGATCTTTCCTAAGACGGAGGTTTTGAGTTCCAAGAAATAGAAGGCAGTCCAGATGCGGCAATTTTCACAGCCCAATAGGTAAAGATGTCTTTCCCCTACACCTCCTGCTTGGGTTAAACCTACCCTTGATTCCGGCAAGCAGAAAACAAGATTGTCGCAATGGTTGGTGATGGTATCAATGATGCACCAGTTTTAGCTCAAGCCGATGTGGGAATTGCCATTGGCACTGGTACAGATGTAGCGATCGCCGCTAGTGATATCACCTTAATCTCTGGTGATTTACAAGGCATAGTTACAGCAATTCAACTCAGCCGCGCTACAATTCACAACATTCGCCAAAACCTATTTTTCGCCTTCATTTACAACGTTGCTGGTATTCCCATCGCTGCCGGGATTCTCTTCCCCATCTTTGGTTGGTTACTCAACCCTATCATCGCCGGTGCAGCAATGGCTTTTAGCTCGGTTTCTGTCGTTACCAACGCGCTGCGGTTACGTAACTTCCAACCTAAAACACTCGCATAGAGGAAATAACAATGCTCAATCAAACCATATTTTTCGGAACTTTAGCAGGATTTGGATTTCTGCTGGGAGTGATTTCAGGAACTTTAGTTTAGCTGACAACTTACATTCACGTAGGAGGTATTTAAATGGTGAAAAAAACAGCACTCATTGGTAGTATAGCCAGTTTAGGAGTTGTATTCTCAATTGCATCTGGTGAAGCGATCGCTACGCGAACAGCAAACGCACAAACATCTCATGAGGCGCACTCATCTGCCAAATTCCCAGCCAATCAATTTCAACGTATTGAACAGCCATTAGGGAACAAAGTGGCCGTCACCCTGGGTGGATTAGGAGTAATTGGCTTAGAACTTTGGTGGTTCTTGCTGAGTAAACCCAAGTCTCAGAAAGCAGTTAGGGGAGGTGAAGGTATCCAAGAAGTCACCGTTACTGTTGATGGGGGATACGAGCCTAGTCGAATTGTGGTGCAAGCGGGAAAACCTGTGCGACTGAAATTTGAACGTAAAGATCCCAGCAGTTGCCTAGAACAAGTAGTGATTCCAGACTTTCACATTGCCGCAGATTTGCCGCTTCATCAAATAACGACTGTGGAGTTTACACCAGAAACATCAGGTGAGTATGCTTTCACCTGTGGGATGAATATGTTTCGTGGTGCGATCGCAGTCCAAGCCACAGACAAAACGTCGTCAACTCTCTAGAGGAATATAAAAATGATTGATATTGGACTTACGCATATTGCTTTACCTGTTTCCCAGATTGAACAAAGTATTGAGTTCTACACCACCTATGCTCAAATGCAAGTAGTTCATCGTCGGATTGATGCAGACACAGGGGTTGCAGTCGCTTGGCTCACAGACCATACTCGACCATTTGCCATTGTTCTGATTGAAACCAAGTCAGTACATCCTGTTCTCTCGCCATTAGCACATCTGGGAATTGGCTGTAAGAGTCGTGAAGCGATGGATGCTTTGTGTGATCAGGCTCGCCAAGCAGGGGTACTAATTGATGAACCCAAAGATTCTGGGTATCCGGTCGGATATTGGGCGTTCTTGCGAGACCCGGATGGTCACACGTTGGAATTATCTTACGGTCAGGAGATTGGTCTAACAGTAGTTCAAGGGAATATCTAGTACAAAACTTGGGAGATAGTTTCCTCAATAAATAATTTTTAGGCTTGAATCTCCAGTCAGCTAGAGAGTTTAGTATAAGATTGGCGATTATATCTTTAGTGAGGGTTTGGTAAGTATGTTAGCTCAAGCCGAAGCAAAACAGATTGGTGTAGTTGCCAAAGAAAGCGGTGTACCAATTAAAACTATTCGCTACTATGAAGAACTTGGTCTACTCAAATCATCAGGAAGAACGGAAGGTGGATTTAGATTATTTAACTCTGATGTTTTAGAGCGACTACGTTTTATTAAACGCGCCCAAAGCTTAGGCTTAAGCTTGTCAGAAATTCAGGAATTTTTAAATGTTCATGATAGCGGAGAATTACCTTGTGACCATATAAAAATTAAACTAGAGGAAAAGGTAAAGGCTATTGATGAACAAATGCAACAATTACTTATTTTAAGGCAGGAATTATCAGGATTAATCTCTGGTTGGGAAATTAAACCTGATAATAATCATTCAACTATTTGTCCAATCATTGAACATGATTGAAAATCAACACACTTCTAATTTCTTCAAGAAAAGTCATTAAAAATAATCATGGTTTTTGATTATTCTTTAGATTATAAAAATATCGATTTTCGCCAACATCCTGAATTGTATCGCGTCGGCAAAGGTGAACAGGGTGTACTTTTAGTAGAGCCATACAAATCAGAAATTCTTCCCTATTGGCGGTTTAAAACTCCTGAGATTGCTAAAGAATCAAGTGAGAAAATCTACCAAATTTTTCTTGATTATTTAGAGAAAGATGACTTTATTGGTGCAGATATGGCGCGGAAGTTTTTACAAATGGGCTATACGAGGTCGCGCCGTTATGCGAATCATAAAAGTGGCAGAAAGTATCAGCGATCGCAAAATTCCACTGAGCAAAAAGAAATTCTGCCCTATGATGTAGATCCAGTGAAAGCTGAATCAGCAGCCATATTCAAAACCAAGTGGATAGAAGCAAAAACCAATGCAACATACCTCCAGCTTTTAGCTAGGCATAAACAAATATACGAAACTAACAATAATTAATGATTTTTTATGTTGTTATCATCCCTAAATTCAGCAAAACTAAATCGCCTAATGAGCTGTTTTTAATTCAGCCTGCAATTACCTGAACTAAAGTATCAACTGTCTTTGAACTCACTGAGGTAACGGTGGTCACATTTCGCCATACTGCTCTATGAAGAAGGTAATAAACTCTTGTGTATATTCATCATCATTACACTTCTACAACATCGGCTCCCCTTGGTTGTGATCGCGTCTCATGAGCATTATCCGCATTTAGACAACAGAGAAGCAGTTAAAATGTGCATCTCAAACTACCAACTAACTTTACGTTCCAATGAGTGTAGAACTTGGCATCTACTTTAAGTAGTAGACTGATCAACGTGATTTATGTCTTCAGATTTATGAATTATTGGAGAACAGTGCTTATAGTTAAGTTCGTAGGTGGTAATACACCTGATTCTGTAAGTGAGGTTGACAATCATGTTGATGTATTTATCGGTAAATAATTCTTGTATACATTTACCAGAAATCTGCAATTGCTATTCAAATTAGTTAATCATTGCAGCAACAAGAGTGCAAAATTTCCAAGTAGCGTCGTAAACTTGGAAAATTGCTCAGACATTATGCCAACCTGAATATTTCCAATGAATTTTCCTTGAGTAAGGCAACTAATTGTACTTTGCGAGTCTGCCTATAAATGCTCTAGGATATGAAAAGAATATTAGAGTTTTCTGATGATATCTTGCCCTAGCATCAGAACTTAACTCAATCTGACCTCAGCTATTAGCCAAGAAAAGTATTTCTTGATAGGCTGACGAAAAATTTTTGTTTTAAATAACTTTGACTATGTGCTAGATAATGAATTATCTGGCAGGATATTGGATAGGTTTAATCAGCTATAATCTTGTGTTTTTAGTTTCTCTTTACCTACGTCGGTGCAGAAACTAAGAACTAATATCAATTCGCTCGAATTAGGCAATATATACAAAGTAGAAAAGGCTAATGTAATTTAACTAGCTAAATTACAAATGAGTCTGCTATGAAAAAAAGGGGGAGAGGAGATGATATTAACTCGCTCAACGTAAGTGAGGATTTTGAGGGAGTTTGAGCGTTCTCCTCTGGTTTTTCTAACGCTACCAACGCTAGATTTACAAGAAAAATAATTACCTGACTGGGCAATATTTTCTTGTTCCCCTGCGATGATTATATCAATAATCATCCATAATGTTTGCTAATATGAGCAGCATTTTAAGGTTGATGCTTTATTTATGTCTGAAGAAATAGGTATCACCTTTGAAATATAAAGATTTAACATTTGCGACTTTATAGTGAGTCGCAAAACCTACCACCATCAAACTATTTTTTTACACATTTATCAAGAGAAAGTGCAATACTGTGAACACCTTACACCGCCAAGAAAATAATTTTTGGCATCAGTCTAATGAACAGATTCCAGAGCAACTTCCTATACTAGAAGCTAACGAGTTTCTTCCCCATCTTGGTAAATGGACAAGTATTGGTGGGGGGGTAATATTAAGTATCTTTGTAGCAGGTATTGCTCTCACATCTATTCTCAAATACAACGTGACTGTGAAAGTACCTGCAACAATTCGTCCTGTGGGAGATATCAAGGTTGTACAGTCGCTCATCAGTGGCAAAATCGAAAAAATTGCGGTGACAGAAAATCAGACGGTAGCACCAGGAGAAGCGATCGCATATATTGATAATTCCCGCTTGCAAAATCAGAAGAGTCAGCTAACAAACGCCATTGGACAAAGTCAACTACAATTCAATCAAATTGATGCTCAGTTGCGAGAAATTGATAATCAAATTGCGGCACAGACAAACTTAAATCAACGCATCGCGATCGCTGCACAAGCTGAACTCAGTGGTACGCAACGCAACTATACAGATCAGCAAATTACAGCTATGGCTGAGATGGGACAAGCTCAAGCAGCCTTAACTATAGCTAGAGTACAACGCGATCGCCTGCAACGAGAAAACCTTCTCAAAGCCACCATTCAAGAAACCACAGCCGCTTGGGATTTAGCCAAAGCACAACGCGATCGCCTACAACGGGAAAAACTTCTAACGGCAAATCTCCAAGAAGCAGAAACTGCTTTAAAGTTAGCCAGAGTACAACGCGATCGCTTAAAACGAGAAAATCTCTTGAGAGCGACAGTAGAAGAAACAGCCGCTGCTTTGAATTTAGCCAAAGCACAACGCGATCGCCTACAACGGGAAAACCTCTTGCAAACCACCATCCAAGAAGCGGAAGCCGCCTTGAGTTTAGCTATATTACAGCGGGATAGAATGCAGCCTGTAGTTGCATCAGGAGCGATCGCGCGGAATGTCTATGAAGAAAAAGCCCAAGCCGTAAAATCGGCACAGGCGAAACTAGAACAAGCTAAAGCCAATGCTAAAAATCTGCTCGAAGAAAAAGCCCAAGCCGTGATTTCTGCCGAAGCAAAACTAGAACAAGCCAAAGCCAACGCCAAAAATCTGCTTGAAGAAAAAGAACAAGCCGTGATTTCTGCGGAAGCGAAACTAGAACAAGCTAAAGCCAATGCTAAAAATCTCCTTGAAGAGAAAGAACAAGCCGTGATTTCTGCCGAAGCAAAACTAGAACAGGCTAAAGCCAATGCTAAAAATCTCCTTGAAGAAAAAGAACAAGCTTTAACTACAGCGCAAACCAATTTACTTAAAGCCAGAACTGCTCTCAATCCTAGCCATGCACCTGTAATTGTCGCCTCTGAGCGGATTCAACAAGAACAAGCTAAAGGTGAGGTGACATTAGCAGCTTTAAATAAAGAAAGAGAAACCCTGCTGCAACAACGCCTAGAATTTCAGAAACAACTAGATAAAACTCGCAAAGAATTACAACAAACTGAAAACGACATCAATCAAAGTGTCATCCGCGCTCCTATTGCTGGGACAGTTTTGCAATTGAATTTGCGTAATTCCGGCCAAGTAGTGCAACCGAGTGAAGCGATCGCTCAAATTGCTCCTATCAATGCCCCCATCTTAATCAGAGCTTATGTTTCATCACAAGACATTAACAAAGTCAAGCCTGGTCAACAAGTGCAGATGCGAGTTTCTGCTTGTCCTTATCCAGACCACGGCACTCTCAAAGGTACAGTCAAAACCATTGCCGCTGATGCCCTACCAATTGCCAACAATACCCCATCACCCACCCCGCCCAAAGCCGGTTATGAAGTGATTATCGAACCTCAAAACCCCTACGTCGGTAGAAGTGAACGGCCATGCCAACTCAAATCAGGCATGGAAGGTCAAGCCGATATTATCTCCCGCCAAGAAACCGTTTTGCGCTTCATTCTCCGCAAAGCCAGATTAATTGCAGATATAGGGGTATAGGGTAGGGCTAATTCATGTTCTACAGAGAAAAATCAGACTCTTAATTTCTGCGTAGCCTACTTAGCGAAACAAAATAATCAAGGAACAAAAGTATTGGATTCCTAAATTTTCTCTGGCTACAAAGAATCAGCCCTAGGGGTATAGGGGTATGGGGGTGTAAGGGTGTAGGGGAGATTCTAGCCAAATGCTTAATACGTCAATCAACAGTCAACACTTATTGATATGTTTGGTTTCAAAAAAAATTACCCCTGCGTTTTACAGTTCAGTGAAGAAGACTGTGGCGCAGCTTGTCTAGTGACAATTTGCAGGCGTTATGGACGCTTTTTAAGTTTAAATAAAAGCCGAGAAGCGGTAGGAACGGGACAATTAGGGACAACTTTATTAGGTCTCAAACGTGGTTCTGACAATCTCGGTTTCAATACCAGAGCCGTGAAAGCTTCACCCGCAATTATTGACAGAATCAAAGAACTACACCTACCAGCGATTATTCATTGGCAGGGCTACCATTGGGTGGTTCTACATGACAAGCGGGGACGAAAATACGTCATCGCTGATCCTGCTGTTGGTTTGCGTTATGTCAGCAGAGAAGAATTAACAGCCGCCTGGAATGGTGTAATGCTCTTAGTTGAGCCAGATCCCAATCGTTTTGCTCAACAACCCCAAGAAAAACCCCAAGCGGGTTTTGTACGTTTTCTTCAGCGTCTTTCGCCCTATCGGGGGCTATTATTCCAGGTGTTTCTTCTCAATATTGTGATGGGTATCTTGGGTTTAGGCACTCCGGTTCTAATTCAATTACTGACAGATGATGTCTTAGTGCGCGGAGATACTCAGCTACTCAATGTTGTAGTTATCGCTGTTGTAGCAATGACTTTATTTAGTAGCACTCTGGAATTATTAGAATCGACCATGATTGCCCATTTTGGGCAACGGTTGCAATTAGGTCTAGTGTTCGAGTTCGGACGCAGAATTTTACAATTACCTTTGACTTATTACGAGGCTCGGCGTAGTGGAGAAATTACCAGCCGACTGAGAGATATTAATGAAATTAACCAGTTGATATCACATATTGTAGTGATGCTGCCGAGTCAATTTTTTATTGCTGTCATTTCTTTTGGCTTGATGCTGTTTTATAGTTGGCAGTTGGCGATCGCAGTCATTTTGATCGGTGGATTAATGAGTTTATCTAGTTTGCCACTTTTACCAGTCCTACAACAAAAAACGCGCCATCTCTTAGTTTTAGGGGCAGAAAATCAAGGTGTATTAGTCGAAACTTTTAAGGGCGCACAGGTGTTAAAAACTACTAATGCTGCACCGCAATTTTGGGATGAATTGCAAAGCCGTTTCGGTCGTCTAGCCAACCTGACTTTCAGCACAATTCAAATTGGCATTATTAACAACACTCTTTCTAAATTCTTATCCACAATTGGCGGTGTAGTTTTACTTGGTCTAGGTAGTATTCTAGTAATTCAAGGACAATTAAGTATTGGTCAAATGTTGGCTATTAATGCGCTTCAGTTTAATGTTTTGGCATTAATTAGTACATTAGTAGGTTTGGTTGATGAATATTTCCGCTCTCAAACTGCTGTTTCTCGTCTATTAGAAGTAATTGACGCAACTCCAGAAGTAGATGAGAAAATCCAAAAGCCATTTGCGGAAATTGCAGGTGATACAGATATGCGTTTTTCTCATGTCAACTTTCACCATCCTGGAAGAGTCGATTTATTAGAAGATTTTTCGCTAAAACTCCCTGGAGGAAAGGTGATTGCTTTGATTGGTAAATCTGGCTGTGGTAAAAGTTCTTTAGCAAAACTCATGGCGGGTTTATATCAACCCAATTCTGGTAATATTCGTATTGGTTTTTATAATATTCATGATTTATCTCTGGATTGTTTACGACAACAAGTAGTTTATGTACCTCAAGAAGCTCATTTTTGGAGTCGCTCAATTTTAGAGAACTTTCGGTTAGGAACACCACATATTTCTTTTGAAGAAATTGTCACAGCTTGTCATGTTGCTGATGCAGATAGTTTCATCAGTCAATTGCCTAATAAGTATCAAACCGTGTTAGGAGAATTTGGTGCAAACCTCTCTGGTGGACAGAAACAAAGATTAGCGATCGCTAGGGGAATTCTCACTAATCCACCTATATTGATATTAGACGAAGCCACAGCTGGATTAGATCCAGTCAGTGAAACTAACGTTTTGGATCGTCTCTTAGAATATCGTCAAGGTAAAACCACAATTTTAATTACCCATCGTCCGAGTGTAGTGCAGCGTGCTGATTGGATTGTCTTACTAGATCAAGGCAAAGTGCAATTACAAGGTACTCTCGAAAGTTTACTAGCTCAACCAGGGGAACATTTAAAGTTTTTATCTGTTTAATCAGTATATCCAAAAATCTGGTTTTAATAAAACTAAATTAGCAACATTTAGGGTGTATTGTTGTTGAAAAATGCCTAATATTTTAGGATTATTCTTCTCCAGTACACCTGATTTAATGTTGTTTTTATATTGTTTAATTATATTTAAATATTTTTAGTTAGCAACTTTTCATGAGCCAAAAGAAATAGAAATAGTATTATTAATTATGACCTTAGAATAATTTAAATTGTCAGAGAATAAACAATAATAAAAACATAGGTGATTAAACACCTATTTGAAGTAAGTGAGGTAAAAATTTCATGTCACAGCAAATTGCTTTATCTGATTTAATCGTGGATCTCTCCACAGATGAACAACAGCTTCTAGCTGGTGGACAATTCATTGATGATGGCGGCGAAGATGATTCTCTATCCCGCTCCTTCGGTGATGAAAGAGATGGCTCATCTGGTGCTGAAGTAGGAACTACTCGTGTCTACCGAATTAGCAGCACTGGACTTGTAAGAGTTCGTCGAGTCCGTTAAAAATGGCGGTTTGTGGTGAGAGGAGAAGACGTATAAAATTTAATCAAACTAATGGTTAACGATTAGTTTAATACGTCTAAAATGCCCTCTAAAATCGTTGATTTAACGACTGATAAACTGGAAACTAGGTACTATTTTTAGTATCTAGCTTTCCTTGCCCGCATTAATTCTATTCACATATTTGAGTTTTTAATTCAGAAATATAACTGTGTACAACCTCAAAAAAATGTTTGAGAGATGTTTACAGTCTACAAGATATGTGGATAGATGATTTCCACAATCTTAATATGCTCAAATACAGTTGTTAACTAGTTCCGTAATTCAAACTCCTATTCCGCACTTGTGCAGGTATTTTACCTGTACAAGTGCTATTTTTTTATGCAAAATCAAAATTTACTTTTTCAAAAATACATTTTAATTTTGCACGTTTTTGCAATATCTCAAGACAGACTTAACAACTTTTTTTTTATAACCAAAGAATAATTTTTTTTCTAGAGAAAATATCTATAACAGAGTCATAGGTGATTAACACCTATATAACGTAAGTGAGGTAAGTAATTATGTTGAGTCAAACAATTTCGTCCGATTTACTAGCTGATTTATCCACAGATGAACAACAACTTTTAGCTGGTGGATTTGGCAGATATAAACGCAATAACGGTTGCAACGGTGGCGGTGGTGTTGGTAGTACTCAAGAGTCCACTTCAACACCAGCACCAGCACCCTTTAGAGGAGGGCGTTTGGCTATCGGTTTCATCATCACAGCAACACCATTTTCCAAGTGTTTAAATGGATACTCTGGAACTAATGGTGGCGGTTCAACTTCTGAAACTGATGACTAATTAGATCATTGTAACCAGCTCAAAATGAATTACATTTTGAGCTGGTTGGGATAGTCTTCTATGTTCCCTAATTAAATTAACGGAACAGAGATATCACAACCAGGTGTTAGTTATAGTAGAGACGTTGCAATGCAACGTCTCTACTAGTTTGTCTGTGATGTATTGAGTTTTTCTGCTTCTAGTATGTTAGAACGCTCCCAAATCCAATCTTGAATGATGGGGTTGACTAATTCCGGTGCTTCATCTTGAGGACAATGTCCTACGCCTTCTAAGGGGATAAATTTGAGGACTTGAGGATAATTGGCTAGTTCTCTAGCTAAATCTATAGGTTCCCACGGATCGGCTGTTCCCCACAAGATAATTGCTGGACAGGGTAATTGCGGTAAAAGGTCTTCTGGTAGAGGCCCTGTAGAATAGGATGTAAAGGCTAGAAATACGGCTACTGCACCGGGGTCTTTAGCAGGTGCAGTGAGAATATCTACTAACTCATCTGTCACTATCTCAGCATTAGCATAGGCTTGTAATAAGATTTTGCGGACTGTTTTTGGCTGGGCGACTTGATCAAAAAAGAATTTGCCGACTGGTTTAATCGATAATATGCGTTGCAGTATGGGTGCGCCAAAACGACGTGACCAGGGTAATGTTTCTCGTTTGCGATCGTGCAGCAATCTTAGTGAACAATTAATTAAAGTAATTCCTAGTGCTATCTCTGGGTTACTCACGGCTGCTTGCATAACTACAATACAACCAATGGAATTTCCTACTAAAAAAGCTGCTTCACCTATTACTTCACGACAAAAATCGGCTACTTGCTGTCCCCAATTTTCTAGTGTGTAGGCCATTTCGGTGTCCGGTTGGGGTTTAGCTGAAGCACCGAAACCAATTAAATCTATAGCATAAACACGACAATTTGCTGCCAGTACGGGGATGTTTTTTCGCCAATGCAACCACGAAGCCCCAAAGCCGTGGACTAGAACCACTGCCGGCCCTGCATTTCCTTGAGTTTGATAGCAAATCGGAAAACCTCTCCAAATCCAGGTTTTTGGGGAATCAGAGTTGATTGTAGAATTAGTCATGAGAAATTACGAATACTAAAAAATTTATGAATGAAAAACCTGTATACAAAGTAATTATTGATTAAATATAATTTTAAGCTTTAGGAAAAATTTATCAAGCACTTAGTAAAGCGAGGCGCGATAGCATCCGTTGCCTACGGTGGGGCGCATGTCTATCGCATCATCACATTATCTGAAAGGAAAGAGGGAAAAATAAGCAGCCCACTATTTAATCGGATTTTTTGGCGTAGTCTTCCCGAAAAATAACTTCAATTTTTTCACCTACTACCCCTGACTTTGATCTCATACCAATTCAACATCATCATATAGGGCGGTAAGTACTTATGCCACTACCTAATTTATCTGTTGAATTCTTTTTTGTAAACTGGTACAAATTCTCTAACACCTAGATTTATGATTAATAGTGCCATATTGGCAAAACTTTTCTCTATAAAGTTCCTAGAAACTAACGGAATTTCATATTGATGAAATTAAAGAATAGTTAATACAAGGTTAATGTTAAGTGACTTTATCAGGTTTTTATGTCTTAATTTCCAATCAAGTTAATAACCCAAAGTATATTTGTGTAGTTTGCAATGATTGCTCTGAAAATGGGATAAGAAGTGATTGAGTCATCACTTGATAAAAATTAATCAAATAAGCTAGTAATATAGAGCAAAAAGTGTTAATAGTCTAGCTCAAGTTTGAAAATAAAATCCGCAAAGATTTGGACAAGGTGATGCTACCAACACAGGTAGAAATTCAGTAGTTTTACAAGTTGCGTATCCACAATCTACTTATAAGATATATTGAGTATTCAGCATCGTTTATATAGATAGTTTGCGTATAAAAAATAACGTAAACTTAAGTTAAATTTTTATTGCTAGTACCTTTCAGCGAAAGAACATGACTAGAGTTGAAACAATTGGTACTCCTGTTGGTGGCTATGCACCAGATTTTGAATTGCCAGGTATTGACAATCAAGTACACCACTTGAGTCGTTATTTAGAAAATTTTGGAGTGGTAGGTGTCGTTTCTATACGTCACCACTGCCATTATGTGAATTTATATCTCAATAGATTGACAGAGATTCAAGCGGAATTTGCCCCAGGCGGATTTACATTAATTGGCATAAATGGCAGTGATAATACTGAGTTTCCAGGACATAACTTGGAAAATATGCAGGAGTTTGCCCAGAAACACCAATTAAACTTTCCTTATCTATGGGATTCAACCCAAGATGTCAGTCGTAGCTTTGGTGCGATCGCTACACCGATGGCCTTTGTCGTAGACAGTCGTGGTATATTGCGATATAGAGGGCAGATTGACAATCATCCTCACAGACCATTGGCGACAGGTGAAAACTATCTCAGAAATGCGATCGCAGCTTTGTTGAACGGGGAAAAAGTACCCACACCTGAAACAGAACCAGTCGGTACTGCAATAATCTGGCGTATCTAGACATAGATAGTCACACTACTGCTATCTTAAATTGGAGGCGATTGCAACTTTTTTGATAAAGCGTGACTTCATGGGAACGAATTACCGACGGGTTTTACTTAAACTGAGCGGTGAAGCCTTAATGGGCAACATGGGCTATGGCATTGATCCAGAAGTGGTCAAAGAAATAGCCCAAGAAATAGCAGAGGTGATAGCCACAGGCGTTCAGATAGCCATCGTCGTAGGTGGCGGCAATATCTTTCGAGGCGTAAAAGCAGCCTCTGCGGGAATGGACAGAGCCACCGCAGATTATATTGGGATGATTGCCACAGTCATGAATGCCATGACACTACAAGATTCGCTAGAACGTATAGGAGTACAGACGCGGGTACAAACCGCGATCGCTATGCAAGAACTAGCAGAACCATATATTCGTCGTCGTGCCATCCGTCATCTTGAAAAAGGTCGGGTGGTTATTTTTGGTGCGGGTTCTGGCAACCCATTTTTTACTACAGATACTACAGCAGCATTAAGAGCCGCAGAAATTGATGCAGAAGTAATTTTTAAAGCTACTAAAGTAGATGGTATCTACGATGCTGACCCGGAAATTTATCCTAATGCAAAACGTTACACTACTTTGACCTACGCTCATGTTTTAGCGAATGACTTGCGGGTGATGGATAGTACCGCGATCGCTTTGTGCAAGGAAAACAATATCCCCATTTTAGTCTTTGACCTAACAGTGCGTGGCAATATTCGCCGTGCAGTTTTAGGAGAATCTATCGGTACCCTTGTGGGAGGTTCGTGTGAAATTAGCTGAAGCTGAAAGTAAAATGCAAAAAACCGTTGAAGCGACTCAACAAGCCTTCAACACCATTCGCACTGGTCGTGCCAATGCGAGCTTACTAGATAAAGTCCAAGTGGACTACTACGGTTCACCTACACCCTTAAAATCGCTGGCAAACATCAGTACCCCGGATGCCACGACAATTCTGATTCAGCCCTACGACAAAAGCAGTTTAAACTTAGTCGAGAAGGCAATTTCCCTTTCAGATGTGGGTCTAACACCCAGCAACGACGGTTCTGTAATTCGGTTAAATATACCACCGCTCACCAGCGATCGCCGGAAAGAATTAGCCAAAATTGCCGCCAAGTACGCTGAAGAAGGTCGCGTTGGGATTCGCAATATCCGCCGAGATGCGATTGATTCCATTCGTAAGCAAGAGAAAGCCTCAGAGATTTCTGAGGACGAATCCAAAGACCTCCAAGATAAACTGCAAAAACTGACTAACCAGTACACCACTAGAATCGATCAGTTGCTAGGAGACAAAGAAAAAGACATCAGCACTGTTTAAATAGGGGACAGGTGACAGGTGAGTCAGCACGGTCTTGGGGAGGCAGTCCGTTGGGGAGACACTGCGTTGGGGAGACACTGCGTTGGGCGGCTTTGCCGACTTGTAGCAAGTGTCGTCGGCTTTGCCGACTTGAAGAAACTGCCTTTCCCCCATGATCGCCTGGCGAAATCGTACCCCCCTGGGGAAGCAAGCTACGCGTTAGCGTCTCTGAAACATAAGGGTAACAGTGTTTCTGATCATGAATGATAGGGGGAAAGGCGAAAGGGAAAAGGTGAAAATAATGTGCTTTTTCCCTGTAACCTTTCCCTTTTCTCTGAGTTAATTAATTTTAAATTTTGAATTTTGAATTATGTACGACACCATCATTGTTGGTGCTGGGCCTGCGGGTGGAACAGCAGCCTATCACTTGGCGAAAAAAGGGCGTTCAGTCTTAATTTTAGAGAAAGAATCTTTACCTAGATATAAACCTTGTGGTGGTGGCGTGTCGCCTGCGATCGCTGATTGGTTTGACTTTGACTTTAGCCCCGCAATTTCTTTAAAAGTGGACTCGATTCGCTTTACCTGGAACTTAGATGATCCAGTAGAAGGGCAAATCGGTACGAAAGAACCAGTTTGGATGGTGCGAAGAGATATTTTTGACCATTTTCTAGTGCAGCAAGCCCAACAGCAAGGTGCAGAACTACGCGACAACACAGAAGTTACTGGTATTGAATTTCAAAGTGACCATTGGCAAGTCAATACAGTCAACGGCCCAGTTGCAGGCCGCTACCTCATCGCCGCAGATGGCGCAAAAGGGCCAATGGCGAAATGGCTAGGCTTCAAAGACCGTAAACGCCGTCTAGCGGGGGCGTTAGAAGCAGAAGTTCCGGCTCACGTAGAAGACAAATCGACAATTCACGTCGAATTTGGTTTAGTGAAAAATGGTTATATCTGGAACTTTCCTAAAGCTGATGGTTATTCGATTGGGGTAGGTACTTTTATTGGTGGAGAACCCCAAGACTTTAAGAAAATTTTGGTGGAGTACGCTCAATCATTCAATGTAGATGTCAAAAATAGTAAACAATATGGTCATCCGCTTTGCGTATGGGATGGGAATCAAAAACTGCATACCCAAAACGCTGTTTTAGCTGGTGAGGCTGCTTGCGTGGTTGATCCAATCTCAGCCGAAGGTATTCGTCCCTCAATTTTTAGCGGTTTAGTCGCAGCTGGAATGATTGATCAAGCACTTGCTGGTGATCTTAATGCCTTAGAACAATACACCCAGATCATCCATGAACGATGGGGTACAGAAATGGCTTGGGCGAAAAAATTAGCAGGAGCATTTTATCGCTTTCCTGGCGTTGGTTATCAAGTTGGTATCAAGCGTCCTTCTAGTACCCAACTTATGGGTAAAGTTTTGTGTGGCGAACTTTCTTATAGCAATGTCGCTGGGCGCGCGCTTAAGAGATTAATTCCTGGTTTTAGAGGTTAAATTATTTTAAGTATAAAAATCATTCTTGTAGATAAGGCGGCTCAAAATATAGAACTTAGTACTAAATTATCAAGCTTTTAAGCCTCTCCCCGCGTCGGGGAGAGGTTTGGAGAGGGGTTCTTCATCATCATCGAACTCACGTAAATTTAGACTTACTACGCCAATATATATCTTGGTGAGTTATAGCCCTTGCCGAAGATTTCCGAATTACCTCTAGTGGTGCTGATAGACGCAGTCCGATTTTGTTAGCGTGGTGAGATAGGGGTTCACTAGGCACACAGAGGGATAACATGGCTCATTTAAATCTTCGTCGCCCCCAAAATGTCAACGGCGATTTTTATGTAGATACTACCTGTATTGATTGTGATACTTGTCGCTGGATGACTCCCGAAGTATTTTATCGTGTTGATGAACAATCAGCAGTACATCATCAACCAACTACAGAAGCTGAAAGATTAGCTGCATTACAAGCTCTTTTGTCCTGTCCTACTAGTTCTATAGGGACAATTGAAAAGCCAACAGATATCAAAATTGCTCAACAAAGTTTTCCCATTTTAGTATCAGAAAACGTTTATCACTGCGGCTATCATTCAGAAAAATCATATGGTGCTGCGAGTTATCTCATTCAACGCTCAGAAGGAAATATATTAGTAGATTCTCCCCGTTTTACACCACCTTTGGTCAAAAAAATCGAAGAAATGGGAGGAATTCGTTATCTATACCTCAGCCATCAAGATGATGTGGCAGATCATCAAAAATTTGCTGTACATTTTCAGTGCGATCGCATTCTTCATGTTGATGATATTAATACAGGCACTCGTCATGTAGAAATCTCACTCACAACCTCAGAACCATTTGAGCTTGCTCCAGATTTGTTAATTATTCCTGTTCCTGGACACACCAAAGGACACACCGTTTTACTTTACAAAAACCAGTTTCTCTTCACTGGCGACCATTTGGCTTGGTCAGAAAGCCGACATCAGTTGGCTGCATTCCGTGATTACTGCTGGTATTCGTGGTCGGAACAAATTAAATCTATGCGAAATTTGGCAAATTACACTTTTGAGTGGGTTTTACCAGGACACGGACGGCGATTTCATGCTGATGTGGAAACTATGCGTCAGCAAATGCACAAGTGTATTGAGTTAATGGAAAATATGTGATCAAGTAGATTTAAACTGTAACTTTAAACACTCGTTTGTTCTGAGCGAATTAATTTGGCATAAGGGCCATTAATCTGCGACATCTCTTGGTGATTACCTCGTTGCACGACTTTACCCTGTTCTAGAACAATGATTTCATCACAGTCGCGGATCGTACTGAGACGGTGAGCCACGATAATACAAGAACAACCCCGATAGCGCAGATTGCGGTCAATAATTTTTTCTGTTTCTGCATCTAATGCGCTTGTGGCTTCATCCATAACGAGGATTGTCGGGTCGTTGACTAATGCACGGGCGATTTCTAAACGCTGGCGTTGTCCACCACTTAAATTAGCTGCCCCCTCAATTAAGTTACCGTCATAACCTCCAGGTAAGGCTAGAATCACTTCATGAATGGCAGCATCTCGGCAGGCTCGCATTAGTTGAGAGTTAGACACTGTATCATCCCACAAGGTCAAATTATCTCGGACAGTACCGGCATACAAAAAAATCTCCTGTTCAACCATTGCCAAGGAATTAGATAATATTGCCCTGGGAATTTGTTCTCTGGGAATACCATCAAAGAGAATTTCTCCCGACCAAGGTTGATACAATCCTGCTACTAATTTGGCGACAGTTGATTTACCTGAACCGCTACCACCTACAAGAGCTACGCGTTGTCCAGGTTTTAACTGAAAACTTAACTCTTCAATCAGAGGATGATTCGTGCGTGAGTAGCCGAATGTGACATTTTTGAATTCTACATATCCCTGAAGTTGACAAGCTGACGCATACTGTAGTGGTTGAGTGGAGGAAATGTGTAAATTTTGACTATCTAATTCTGGGTCAGTAGGGTTTCGCAACACATCATCTAGGCGATTTAAGTCACCTTCTAGTTCTTGTAGATTACTACCAAAACTGACAAGAGAATTGACTGGTGTGAGAAAGCTAGTCATCAAGCTTTGAAAAGCTATCAACATCCCAATACTGAGATGTCCATCCATGACGCGCAACCCACCAATGACTAAAATCAAGAGGGAGCTTAAACCAGTCAAGAAGGGCGGGAGAATTCCTAATATTTGATTAGTAATACCTAGTTCTTGTTGACCGTTAATAAACTTTGTATAGTATCCAGACCATCGGGAGAAAAAATCAGATTCTAATGCTGAGGCTTTGAGGGTTTCCATACTTTGGAGGGCGGCGATTTCTGTACCTGCAACTTTGCCTCTATCTTGAATGGTTCGCATATAAATATCTTTGCGCTGCTGCGAAACCGACTGCAATGTGATGATATTAATGGCAACAAAACAGATAGCGATCGCAGTCAGTACACCGTCATAGGCAAACATAACTATTGCGTAAAATACCACCATCAAGCTATCAATTACAGTTCTCGCTAATTGACCGGATAGTACTTCGGCAACTTTAGTATTAATATTAATTCGGCTGCTAATTTCTCCGGCAAATCGTTGGGCATAAAATCCCACTGGTAAGCGCAAAATATGATGAATAAATTGCCCAGACATTTCTACTGATAATTTAATATTCAGTTTCCTTAAAAATTGCCTTTGCAGTAATGTCAGCCACCCCTGAATAATTACAGTAATTACCATCCCCAAAATCAGAGGACGCAGCCAGTCTGTGCGATTTTCTATCAGGACATTATCTACAAATATCTGATTGAAAACTGGTATAACTAAGCCGGGAATAACGAGAAAAAATCCCGCCAGAAAACAATAGAGAATAGCTCCCCAAGAACCCTGCAAACGGTCAAGCAATGAGCCAATTAAGCTAGGTTTACGACCTCCTCGTTGAAATTCCGGACCCGGTTCTAAGACCAGGACTACACCCGTATAGGCTTCATCGAATTCTAGCCAGGAAACTCGCCTTGGCCCTGTAGCTGGGTCATTCAGATAAACTTGATCTTTCTTAAATCCCTCTACTACTAAGAAATGATTAAAATTCCAAAAAACAATATACGGGGGACGCAGTGTTTTTAACTGATCTAACTGTTTTTTAAATCCTTTAGCCTGCATTCCGTAGTTTCTGGCCGCTTTAATCATGTTAGAAGCCTTGCTTCCATCACGGGAAACGCCGCAACTTTGCCGTAGTTCTGCTAAGGGGATAATTTTGCGGTAATAGGCCAAAATAATTCCTAAAGCGGCTGCACCACACTCTACAGCTTCCATTTGTAAGAGGGTGGGAGTTTTGACACGATTGGGGATTTGTGATGTTTCTGAATCTGGTGGTGTTGGTTTACGGAAGGGATTAAAGATAGTCATTAGTCATTATTTATTGGGCATTGGGGACAAGTAGAATTTTCTATCTTTTGCCTTTTACCCATAACTTTTTTACCTTTGTGTTAGTTAATGCCAGTAAATTCGCGTAGAATTGGCAAAACATACGTAATGGGGGCTTGTTCTGCTACTTTCACCCTTACACTGGTGGTTGTTCCCGCAGAAATTTTTAATTTTGGCCCTTGGGAAGAAGACCAACGATAACCGCTAAAAGTAGCAGGGTCTATAGACATTTCTGCTTGTACTTCCATATCGCCGCCACCAGAGGGTAGGATTTTGGCGACTAAATCAGGATTACCAATCACAGAATTTGCCCCTTCTTTTGTGACAGGTAAGGGGGAAACGGAGATAACTTTAGCAACAATACCGCCAAAGCGTTCTCTTTTCACAGAGTCGGGGGTAATTTGCAATGTCATTCCTGGTTGAATTTGCTTGCCATCTTTGACGTTAAAGTAGGAGACAGCAATTAGTGGAGTGTTGTTGTCGGCAATATTTACAGATACAAGAGGAGTTCCAGGACTAGCAACTTGACCAACAAAAGCCGATACTTCTAAGACACAACCTCGGCGCAGACTGACAATTTGACTGTTATCTAATATCTGTTTTTCTAGTTGAGCGATCGCTCGATTGACTTCTTGAATTTGATTAACTTTAGTATTAATATTTTCTACATTTTCTTGATCAATACGTTTACTCCTAGTTTCTAAGTCTTTTAATTGTGCTTGTAATTCTCCTAAAGAACTAAGATTTTGTAAATATCTCTGTTGTGCTTCTGTTTCTTGCACATCTAATTGCTTGAGTTGTGCTTGGAGGTCATAGACACTTTGGAGTCCTTGTTTATATTCTTGCTCTGCTTGTAATAATGTATCTTTAGCAATTGCTCCCGCATCGGAGAGTTGCTGACGCTTCTGGAATCTATCTTGGAGAATAGGAACAATAGCGATCGCATCATTGAGCCGTTGTTGTAAACTGATCCGCTGCTGACGAATAGCGTTTAAGCCTTTTTCATAAAAAGCAGGTGTGAGCGTTTGGGTATCCCGCAAACGCTGAATGTAGTTAGCTCTAGCTGATGCGATCGCTTCTTTTTCCTTGACTGTGCGTTGTCGCTGAAGTGATATAGAATATTGTCCTTGTGCTTGTAATTGCGACACTTTCGCTAGTTGTAATTGCAACTGCTGTTTGAGATCTGTGGGATCAATTGTGGCGAGGATATGTCCCTTTTCAAAACATTGTCCGGTTTTGGCATTCAGACTTTTCAATTGTCCTGAAATGGGCGACTCAAAAGTAATTACTTGATTGGGTTGAATGAGTATTCCCTTACCTGAAACTGTCACTGGAATCCGTCCGAAAATACTCCAAACTAACCCCAACAACACAAAAGTTCCTAACGTCGCCAAAGGTAGCCAATCAAGGGGATTGACTATCTGCATTAATTGATCCAATCTTTCTGGAGAAGATAACCGCTCCAATGATTCTTGACGAAAGATACTGTCTTTTTCAGCCATGTATTAGGGATTGGGAACTGGGGACTGGGGAGTGGGGAAGCAGAGGAAGAAAACTAATAATTAATGACTACTGACGATTCAACCGTTTAATCATCCAGTCAAATCTAGCACCTGCTAGGGCGGTATTGTCTAAGGTGTCTAGGTCGAGTTCATCTTCTACTTCAATATCTTCTGCTAAGAGTTGGTCTAGTTGATAGGCTAATTTACCAAATCCCCGGCGGAATAATCTATCACGAATTCTATCTGTTAAAACTACAGCGATCGCTCGATAAAACCGGGCTGTAAATCCTGTATCTTGTTTTAGTTTCTCCGCTAGTGTGTGCTGTGGTAGTGCCAATAATACAGAAGATTCTGCTGCTTTGACAGTAGCGGAGGCGGTTGTGGTTTCTACAAATGACATTTCTCCTAAAATTTCGCCCTTGACTGATTTGGCGATTTCTTTTTGTTCCACTTCACTGTGAGGAGTAGTCACAAAAATCCCTAATTTGCCATCTAATAAGATGTATAGTGCTTCAACAGGTTTACCTTGCTCAATCAAAACTGTCCCCGGATTAACTTTCGTTCTGATTCCTTGGGAAATCATCCAATCAATATCGCTATCATTCAAAATAGCAAATACAAATAAAACTTTACGTAATGGTTCACCTGGAACTACTTTGTTCTTCGTAAGAAAATCAGTCAATGTTCGCAATTGCTGCGATAGTAAAATAGATAGCATTTGATAAAAATTGGCAGCAAATACTGTATCCTGCTCTAATTTTTTAATTAATATGTTTCGAGGCACAGACAAAACCCGTGATGTTTCTAAGGCGGTAAAACTACTAGATGGCGGACGATGATCTATAAAAGAGAGAGATTCTACGATTTCTCCCGTAGCAACACGATCAATTTCAATGGAATCTTCTAAATCCCCTGTGAGAGAAACACCAATACTTAATGTTCCTTCTAATAAAATTTCTAATGTGTCAAGTGTTTCTTGACCTTCTTGAACAATAACTTCACCAGTAAGATACTCCTGACATCTACTGACATTCAGCAGCCAATCTATATCACTATCCCTAAAAACAGCAAAATTAGGAAAATTAGTTAGTATATCTCTGTGCATAATATCCCAGCTTGATGATTTGCATAAAATTACCTGTTGCACTAAAACATCAACTTTTAATTTGATACTTATAGTTAAAATTTTTTGGACAAAAAGCCAAAATTAGTTCTATTATGGGTAATTAATTTAACTAAATATCACTTTTTGCGTTAGCAGAAATAATTGTTGTTTTTAGCTGGTCGAAAATTAACCTAACTTAATATGAATTTGATAAGAAAATTTATAAATCAGACGGCGATTCCTTTCTTGATAGGATTACCAATCATTGCTAGTTTTCCCAGGTCAGTCATAGCTGAATCACCATTGACACAAAAATTTCAGCACTGGGAGATTAGTCAAAAGTTTATCCCCCCAAATCGCAAAGCACCCCAGACTACAGCAGGTGGAGGAAGCCGCGGTGATTCCTGTGATTTAGCAAGTAAAGAAATTTTACAGCCCTTAATTCCGCAAAATAAATTAGGCTTAACTTTGGCTGAACGTCCGACTTTCCACTGGTTTGTGCAGCAAATGAGCATACAAACTGCACACTTTGCCATCCTAGATGACAAAGGTATTGTCTACACAACGACTGTTAAACTGCCTAACAAAGCAGGAATTATTAGTTTTACGCTGCCAAATGACGCGCCTAGTCTAAAAGTTGGTAAACAATATCATTGGTATTTTGCGATCGCCTGCGATTCCGAAGATTCAGAAAAAGAAATTACCACCGATGGTTGGATAGAACGCATACAACTGACCCCCACATTATCCAAGCAGTTAGCCAGAAGTCATCCCAAGCAACTTTCTCAAGTGTATGCGACAGCAGGTATTTGGCATGAAGCATTACATACCTTAGTTAAACAGCGACTTGCTAATCCTAGCGATTCGACAGTCACAGCTAATTGGCGAGCATTTTTAGAATCAGTCGGGTTACAAAACTTAGTTTCGCAACCTTTAATAAAGAACTTAAATAAGGAACAGGAAAACAGTGTTTGTAATTAATGCTGTCTTAGCGATTACATCTCACTTTTTGAATTGTGTAGCTTGCTGATCGTAGAGTATTTCCAATTTTGAGTTGATCCTATGTGGACTGCAATGAAAAAAAAAATTTGGCAATGGCGCGGTATTTTAATTGCTGCTCCTAGTGTCAGCATATTTGTATTACTTCTGCGTTTTAGCGGATTATTGCAAATGCTGGAATTAGCCGCACTGGATCAAATGTTTCTCTTGCGTTCCCCAGAACCTCTAGACTCACGCATTGTAATTGTTGAAATTAATGAATCTGATGTTCAAAAACTTGGTAAACGCGGAAACTGGCCTTTATCCGATGGAGTATTAGCCAAGATTATAGAAAATATCAAACAACAACAACCTAGTGGGATAGGTTTAGATTTATATCGAGATTTACCAGTGGGTTCTGGTCATGATTCTTTAGTCAAAGTATTTGCATCTACGCCTAATTTAGTCGGCGTGCAGAAAGTTGCTGAAAGTGAAGACAGTTCAGCAGTTGCACCACCACCAACATTAAAAAAATTAGGGCAAGTAGGTGCAAATGATTTTCCCTTAGATGGGGATGGGAAAGTCCGTCGTAGTTTGATGTATTTAGCAGATAAAAATGATGATAATGTTTTTAGTTTTGCTTTTAAATTAGCGTATCTTTATTTGAGCGATCGCAACATCGAAGTCGGACAAACAGATGATTTTTTAGTCAAAACTGGTAATGTAATTTATCCCTTATTCAAAAGTAATGATGGGGGTTACATCCGAGCCGAAGACCAAGGTTATCAGGTAATCATTAATTATCGCAGATCTCGACAAAACTTTCGGCATATATCAATTATAGATGTCTTAGAAAATCGCGTTCCCCAAGATTTATTCAAGGGGCGCATTGCGTTAATTGGCCCAACCGCAGAAAGCCTTAAAGACCTATTCTATACGCCTTACAGCAGTAATATCTTTACAGCACCTAAACGCATGGCAGGGATAGTAATTCATGCTCATGCTATTAGTCAAATTTTGAGTGCGACTTTAGATAATCGTCCCTTAATTAAAACTTGGCATAAACCACAAGAATGGTTATGGATTTTTCTTTGGGCTGTAATTGGTGCAACATTAAGATGGCGACAAAGATATAGTGGTACATCTAAAAGGAAATCATTATTACCTTTGATTAGCTTACTATTACTGGGATGCACTCTGATAGGGATTAGTTATCTAGCATTTCTTGGGGGTTGGTGGATTCCTATTGTTCCCCCATTAATGACATTAATTGGTTCGGGAATTGCTGTTACTGCTTACGTGGCTGGAACTGCGGGAGTGATTCGCAAAACATTTGGACGTTATCTTACTGACGAAGTAGTCGCCAATTTATTAGAAAATCCTGAAGGGTTAAAATTGGGTGGAGAGCGCAAAAAAATCACGATTCTCACTTCTGATTTAAGAGGATTTACCGCTACGTCTGAAAGATTATCTGCTGAAGAAGTTATTAAAATTATTAATCTTTATTTAGGATATATGGCAGATGTGATTACCCAGTATCAAGGTACTATTGATGAGTTTATGGGTGATGGAATTTTAGTTTTATTTGGTGCGCCTATTACTAGAGAAGATGATGCAAAAAGGGCTATTGCTTGTGCAGTATCAATGCAGTTAGCAATGGTATCTGTGAATGAAAAAATGCAGCAAATGGGATTACCAAAACTAGAAATGGGGATTGGGATTAATACAGCCGAGGTAGTAGTCGGGAATATTGGTTCAGAAAAACGAACTAAATATGGAATTATCGGTAGTCAAGTCAATTTAACTTATCGGATTGAATCTTATACAGTTGGTGGACAAATTTTTGTTTCAGAATCAACTATTAATGAGGTTGGTAGTATTGTCAAAGTGATTGGACATAAAGAAGTACAAACAAAAGGGGTCATGCAACCTATTAATATCTATGAAATAGGTGGTATTGCTGGAGAATATAATTTGTATTTGACTCAAGAAGAAGAAATATTTTGGCAACTACCAGCAAATATTCCCTTACAATATGCTGTTTTAGACGGCAAAGATATAGATAGCACAATTATTAAAGGTGAGTTAATAAAACTCTCAGCTAAAGGGGCGCAAGTTTGCTACGATGCCACAATGAATTCTGTAGTTTTGCAACCTTTTACCAATTTAAAATTAAACTTTTTCATATCCAAAAATAACAGCATGAGTCCAGATACTTATGCTAAGGTTCTAGACAAGAAAGCAGAAGCCAATACTTTTTACATTCACTTCACCAATATACCACCAGAAGTGGAAGCACAATTTCAGGTGTGGGTAAAAATATAGCTCAAAACATACTTGGAAATTTCTATCTTTCCCCTTCCCTATAGGATTTGATTGCAGGAATTTTAAATAAACAGCAAAAATTATGATAATTGGTCGTGAGAGAGTAAAAAGCGATCGCTGGCAGAATGAAACTAGCTAATCTATCAGCTAAAGTGCAATTATGGCAATAATTGGTGTCAATTTATACTATTTTAATTTTCTTTAGTCGATATACTCATGGTTAGGTTCTACCTGGGAAATGTGAAGTGGCTTTGCCACTTCTTTTTATGGGTGCAATTGCCTGATGGAGAAAAGTAAAAAGTCGTGTTACTGAACTTTTTACTTTTTACCTTTATTTAGTCATTCGTCATAGCATCACGCCATTTTTCTTGATTAGCTTTCATCTCTGCATCAGGCGATCGCGCTAATAACCAAGTTTTCCATCTCAAAGGTTTTTGTCTTTCTACATGATTAATTAACTGCATAATAGACACATCTGCTTTGATAGGAGTCTTTAAATCAAAATTAATCGTCTGTAAGATTTCTGCATCATCCTTAATAAAGTGCTGAATAAAAATATTTGTCAACCACAGCACAAACCGAGTCACCAACCAACCGCTAAAACCTGAACGTTTCTTAGTTAAAAAGATAGTTTGGATTTGAGATTTACCATCATCAAGCATTCGCATTGCCAACATGATATACAAATGCAGTAAATCTGGCCCGACAGTTACAGTAAAAGTGCTGCCATACCAATAGGAAATACTATAGAAATTATTTTTGTATATAGGACGGAGCAATTTAAACAATTTGTTATCTTGATTACTACGTCTTTGTTTAGTAAAAACAATAGCATTTTGACTAAGTTCCTGTTTTTCAAAAAAGATATCTAATGGTAGTTGATGCACAGAATAGAAGTGCTGTACATCAATGGAATTAATCATGACAACATGAGGATGACAGTTCATGACAAACCGAGAACCAAGAATACTTTCACACTCATGAAATTCTAATTCTGGAACAAAAGGTATAGGTTGTCTAGGATTTTCACCAGTCCAAACCCAAATTAATCCGTACTTTTCTGCCGTAGGCCAAGTTTTTAATTTTAAGGGAAGCGGTTCTTCTAAACAGGGAATTTCTACACATACTCCCTGATGATTAAACTTCCAGTGGTGAAAAGCACAACGTAAATCGTTACCTTCAACTTTGCCTTCTGCAAGGTCAGCACCCATATGTGGACAGTAGGCATCTACGATTACTGCTTGTTCATCTTCACCACGATAAATTACTACTTTTCTACCTAAAATTGTCATAGGTTTTACTTCACCTACAAACAAATTTTTAGAAGGTATTACCCAATACCATCCTTCAATGAAACGCTCAGGATTATTGAAGTTTTTGGGTTTACGAATTGGCTGAGGAGACTGAAAATTATCATCCATCTTTAAGGTTTCACTGATAAGTGAAGCGGTTGACCTACAAATAACATGAGCATTTAAGAAAAACAGTTATTTTAGGTACTTGAAAACCTCTTTTACGGGAAAGATAATTAATGTATGACAAAGTTTTTTTGGTGTGATATAATTATTTTCAATAAAAAAGAATCCAGATTTATGACTTAAATCTGGATTCTTTAGTTTGTTTAAATATGTTATGGAACAAATTAACTAGCTGGATAACCAGCCGCCGCCAAAGCATCTTTGATAGCTATTTCTGATGCTTGTGAATCTACATTAACTAGCTTAGTCTGAGGATCAGCCTGAACGATCGCCTCAGCATCAACTGTTTTGACTGCATTAGTAATCTTGCTTGCACAAACAGAGCAAGACATATTGGGGACTGTGAATTGGATTGTCATAGATTTACGGAAATTCAATAGTCTGCGCTTTCATCATATCTGGGGAATAGATAAGACTAAAGCTCAAATAGCAACATAATGAGAGCAGAAATTGAGGGAAACTCAATTCGCTCCGACTCTGATTGTAGACTGTAGCGATAGGCTACGCCCCACCGCAGATGAGCAATCACTTCGCCACTTTTGGCTAATTACAGCATAGCTGGATTCCTCAAAATCGCTCTGGCTGAAAAATCACCACGAATAAATAAACACACAAACTCAGAGTGACTAGTCCTAAAGCTGCGATCGCGTAAGATGCAGTTCGTGATAATTGAATTGGTGTTGCAGCCTGTACTCCTGATGCTAGCAGTATGTTCACACAAAGCAATACAAATAGAGATATAGGAACTCTGTTATGTTTAGCACCAAGAAAGTTAAATAATTCTAAAACATTTTTCATCGCTAACAATTATATGATTTTGACTCAGTTACGCCAATAGTACCGTAACGATGATAATTTCACACAGTATTAGCCACTAGCAGCCGATAACACAGTTATTGTATTTGATTTTTATCAAAATTCCAGTATTACTAGGATAATTTTGTTCCATTTTAAAATAGCTCATAAGTTATATATTTACTCATTGACTGAAATAAATATCAGTATTTCCGCGCTCACAAACAATTAACACCAACAATTTTTTAAAATTCAGTTTTATTCTGAAAAAAGCTAATAAAACGTTGATGTTTTAAATGTTTGCTGCAATTTAATGCTTAAGGCATAACTTAAAAATTATCACACCACTTGTTAAACTACCTTCGATAGTGTCTTCACTCATAATGCACAATTTCCAACTCACAAAAGTGTTGTATAGACATATATCCTGGTTATTCTTGTTTAGTTAATTTGGAGTTACTCATGCAACGCCTAATTCTTTCTGTTGTGATCTACCTAGCTATTGCTGATGTTTTAGCATTAAAATCTGTTACCGCTACTCCAAAAGTAACTCCTGCGTCTCGTGAAAACAATCCTGAGATTGTTGGAGGTTTTTTTGATGATGTCCAAAAAGGTATAGAAGATTTAAATAATACGATTAGGGGTGTAAGGAATACTGTCAATGAAGTCAATCAACTACAAGATAACCTCAATGGTAAAAATACTCAAAATCCCCCAAATAATCAGACTAATACTACCAATCCAACACCAGCATCAGAAAAGAAATCCTCACCAGAACAGCAACCTCAACATGAAGATTCCCAACCTAGTCATCCAGAAGCATCTCCAGTTAATATCAAGTAGATAATTGATAAAGAATTGTATTAGGTAGAGAACTAACACTGCCTAATCTTCATATACTGGATCGTATTCCTAAAGCCATTAGCACAAGGAGGTGCCAAAATGGTTCATACTTATGAGGTATTGGTTGATATCAAAGAATTTGCTGATCAAGCTAATAGTATCTGTCAATGCGGAACATCCAGATATGAAATAATGGCAGAGTCAAAACAAAACGCAGATAATATGGCTCGAAGCCAAGCTAGAAGAGAGCATCCCAACGGGACTGAATATGATGTCAGAGTTACAAGACTTCTGAGTTAAAACTCTTTCCACTGTACAAATTTTGCTAACTTGAAATAGGGCTGTATAGCAGTATTTCCTAGAGGTAACGTCATCATGAATCTTGACAGCCATTAGTAAATTTTCCAGTTTCTATGGAGAAAAAAGCTAATACAGCCTCTAAATATTTTAGAAATTTTAATTAACAATTCCTCATTAACAAGAATATTTTGCAAAATTCAATCAATTATTTGTTACTTTGAGGCAGTGAATTTGATTATCTCAATGTTTGCAGATGATTAAATACAGTTGAATCTATGGTAGAGATATGCTTGTATAAAAAATCTCTATTATTCAAAAAATTGATGCTAATGATGTACAGATTTGCTCCTGCTTCCCCAGAGGAGACAATAGTATTTGGTGCTTCACGGCCTGGATATTCTCAGCAAGAAGTCAGAGATTGGATTACATTTATGCAGCAGCAAGAGGTTAAGAGAATTTGCTGTTTGCTTCCTCATGAACAACTCACTGGCTACTCCAACCTTTTAGGTACATATCAGCAAGAATTTGGTAGTCAACAAGTTTGTCAAGCCGCGATCGCAGATTTCCACATTGCTGATATTTCCAGCATGACCCAAAAAATCTTACCTTTTTTAATCGCAGCTAATCAACTCAATGAAAAAGTTGTAGTTCACTGTTCTGGAGGAATTGGACGTACAGGTCATGTCTTAGCGGCTTGGCTAGTTAGTGTCAGGGGATTCTCAAATCAAGATGCTATCGCAGCAGTGAAGCTCACAGGTAGAAATCCTTATGAAGCCGTAATCGCTTCTATATTTAGAGGTAAGAATCCCTTTAAAGTTGCACAAGAATTAGATAAACTGCTCAATAATTCCCGTTTAATAGTTCATCATCAATACTTTGGCAATAACTGAATTTTTGATATTTTTAGTATTTTTGACTTGTAAATAACTAAATCCTGATAGACTTATAGTAGATTTTAGATAGTACTAAATTAAACAGTATATTTTCATTGCCGTAAATTGCTTATGTCTGAACAATATCGCTTTGAAACTTTGCAAGTCCATGCAGGACAAGAACCAGATGTAGGCACTAATGCCCGTGCTGTGCCAATTTATCAAACAACTTCATACGTTTTTGATGATGCCGAGCATGGGGCGCGGCTGTTTGCACTGCAAGAGTTTGGCAACATTTACACTCGAATTATGAATCCGACAACGGATGTCTTTGAAAAGCGAATTGCAGCATTGGAAGGTGGTGTCGCAGCATTAGCCACCTCTAGCGGTCAAGCCGCACAGTTTCTAGCTATCAGTACGATCGCTCAAGCGGGGGATAATATTGTTGCCACCAGTTTTTTATACGGTGGAACTTATAACCAATTCAAAGTTTCCTTGCCACGTTTAGGAATAAATGTCAAATTTGTGGAGGGAGACGATGTAGAAAAATTCCGTCAGGCGATCGATGATCGTACTAAAGCATTGTACGTGGAAACCATCGGCAATCCCCAATTCAATATTCCAGACTTTGCAGCCTTAGCTTACATTGCTCACGAAAATGGCATTCCCCTGATTGTCGATAATACTTTCGGGGCGGGAGGATATCTAGCTAGACCGATTGAACATGGTGCAGATATTGTAGTCGAATCTGCAACTAAGTGGATTGGTGGTCACGGTACTTCTATCGGCGGTGTCATTGTTGATTCTGGTAAATTTGACTGGGGTAATGGCAAATTCCCTATATTTACTGAACCATCCTCTGGTTATCATGGGCTGAATTTTCAAGAAGTATTTGGTGTAGGTAGTCCCTTTGGTAATATTGCCTTCATTATTCGCGCCAGAGTAGAAGGATTAAGAGATTTCGGCCCATCATTGAGTCCGTTTAACGCATTTTTGTTATTGCAGGGATTAGAAACACTATCTCTGCGTGTAGATCGTCATGTGAGCAACGCCCTAGGATTAGCCCAGTGGTTAGAACAACAACCCCAGGTAGCATGGGTTAATTATCCTGGACTTCCCCATCACCCCTATCATGAACGAGCCAAAAAATATCTCAGACATGGATTTGGCGGAGTCTTAAATTTTGGCATCAAAGGCGGACTAGAAGCAGGTAAAGCGTTTATTAATGGTGTTAAATTAGCCAGTCATCTGGCGAACGTTGGTGATGCTAAAACCCTAGTGATTCATCCTGCATCGACAACCCATCAACAGCTAAGTGATAGTGAACAACTTTCCGCAGGTGTGACACCTGATTTAGTGCGTGTATCTGTAGGAATTGAACACATTGATGATATCAAAGCAGATTTCGAGCAGGCATTTCGGCAAATCAAATGAATTATCAGCACTTCATTTCACCACAAACTCAGTATTATCATTTGCCGATGCCGCTTGAGTTAGAAGCAGGCGGAATATTAACTGGGGTGCAAGTTGCTTATAGGACGTGGGGAAAGCTTAACTCCGAAGGCGACAATGGGATACTCATTTGTCACGCTTTAACTGGTTCGGCGGATGCTGATGAATGGTGGGAAGATTTATTTGGTTCAGGCAAAGCATTCGATTGCGATCGCGATTTTATCGTGTGCAGCAACATCTTAGGAAGTTGTTACGGCACTACAGGCGCGACTAGCATTAATCCCCAAACCGGAATTCCTTATGGCGCATCATTTCCCGCCATCACAATTCGGGATATGGTTCACTTACAAGCTGCACTGATTAAAGATTTAGGAATTAAATCGCTACAGCTAGTAATTGGTGGTTCACTGGGTGGGATGCAGGTATTAGAGTGGGCATTATTATATCCAGAAATAGTGCAAGCGATCGCACCCATTGCCACATCAGGAAGGCATTCAGCTTGGTGTATTGGATTAAGTGAAGCTCAAAGACAAGCTATCTATACTGATCCTAATTGGCAAGGAGGTAACTACACAACTGAAAACTCACCAACCCAAGGATTAGCAATAGCGCGCATGATAGCAATGAGTGCTTATCGGTCTTGGTACAGCTTTACGGAACGCTTTGGACGAAATTATGATCGTACTGCGGAACAATTTGCCATTTCTAGCTACTTACAACATCATGGTCGAAAGCTAGTAGAGCGATTTGATGCCAATACTTATATTACTCTCACCCATGCAATGGATAGTCATGACCTTGCCCAAGGTCGAGACTATGAATCTGTTTTACGCAGTATTCAACAACCTGCATTAGTTGTTGCCATTAATTCTGATCTCCTTTATCCCCCAATAGAACAACAAGAATTAGCAGATTTAATTCCTAATGGTCAACTAGTTTCGTTAACATCAACCTATGGTCATGATGCTTTTTTAATCGATACAGCCACACTCAATGAGCTAATCATTAACTTTCGGCAAAGCTTAGGTGTCACCAAATCGCAATTACAACAAACTTCTTCCTATTATTCATGAATTTTTTTGTCAGGAACACTGGCTGCCATTCCATTGTACAGCAAAACCTTGATGTGGAGATTCATATGTAAAAAGTAGATAACTCCGCAACAAGACGGCGATTAGGGTGGAGACAACAACCGTGGAAAACCAGTAAATCAGAGCAGTTTTTTATGCTGTAGTTCTCCTTGCAGATGATTTACCTAAATGCAAAATATAAGCATTGTTTAGGCAAAGTTAATACTTCTACAAAGGCATGATTCTGGTTTCCAGTAATATCATAAACCTTGACTGTGGTGTCTTTTGATACTCTTTTTGTTAAATCTCCTAAATCTCCATCGGACTTTGGAGCAGTATCTCTCAAATTTATAGGTCTGATAATTTGAATAATGTCACCTTTTTCAACAAGACTAGAATTTTTTCTGGGGTCAGTTATCCTAGGATTTCTAAAAGTTGGATTACTCCAGTTACCATTTTTAAAATTTCCTAAGTATATCCATCCTAGTGGTCTATTTGTATTTAAATAACCACAAATCCTATTTGTTAATTTCTTATCTGAAATTAAATTAGTGTCTAGAATCATACTTAAACTAGTTTGTTTGGTATTTATAGAATCTGATTTCAAAGCATCTGATATTAATTGCCCATTAAACGCAGATTTTTGTACATTAATACCAGTAATATACCCAGAAATTGCTGTCAAAATTAAACTTGCTATTGCTATTGCCTCTTTAGAGGTTATTATTTTTTTTATTCCCTTTAATATATCATGAGACTCTGTATTTCCCCGTTGTAATGTATCTTGACGCATAGTTCCCCCTAAGCAATGAATAGCATATAAATACTCATGTTTGCTAATAGTTGTTTTTATTTATTACTTATTAAGTAATTGTAAAATAATCTAAGTTAAATTTTATCCATGTTTTACAATGCGAGTACTATCACTAAAACCTTTATGATACGTTTACGTAACTCTATAAATATTCTATGATTTAGAAAAATTATTGGACAAAAAGCCGATATTTTTGACGAATGAAAGCAACTCATTTCTTAACTCTAGATAAATTCTAGCTAATTCTTTAATTTTAGTTGCATATTTACAGGATGATTCTGATGACGTTATGGGATGCGATTCTTACTTCTTATATTTTCGGGCAACCAAGATGTCCACTCCACAAGAATCATCTCTTGATTCAGCAACTTCCTTTTATCTAATAATTAGGATAATTATTGATATCTTATTGAAGTTCTAGCTAAAGAAATATTCAATATTAAATTGAATTGTGATTTTAAATACAAAAAACCTACAGTCTTGATGAATATCTTAAATACCAATAAATTAACACTGCCAAAATCCCAAAGAATAAATTCAGTAAAAATCTACTGACTGTAAACCATAAGATGTCAGGATAAAAAAGCCGAGCTGGACTTAAAGGGCTGAGGATTCTAACTAACAGAAATATCCCGAAAATTGCATTACCTCCCAGGGTGATAGCAAAAAATAATAACCCTCTTTGCCAGTAACGATGTTGGACTGTGCGTCCAGATATTAATGTGATGGGTTGTTGATTTTGGACTCTGCGTAGTAGCTGTTCCATGCGCCAAAACATCCACAGCAGTAGAGGAAATAAACCATAATTGAGTAACTGTAAGGAAGGAGAATAACGCCCAGCAGTAGAAAAAATATTTACTAAAGCATGAAAAATGAGAGAATTAATCCAGGCGCGAGCAAATAAATTTCTGTAGCGGTTTATCTGCACAGTCGCCGACAAGTATCTTCCTAGCGCATATCCCCAAGGTGCAGAAAACATCGCATGAACTGGCGTACCGATGCTGCGCTCAAAAATGGTAGCTGTACCGTGATATAAATAAATCCAATTTTCTTCGGCGGTGAATCCTAAAGCAGCAGCGATGGTAAATAAGAAAACACTGGTAGAACGTAATTGATGCCGACGTTTTAAATATAAAATTGGGAAAGTAACTGCAATTAACTTGCAACCTTCTTCAATGGGAGCGATCGCAATCAATTGTCTCAGAGTTGCACCAAAAATCCCCCGTTGGATTTGCCGCCAGTTGGCAACCCGATTAGCTACAGTTTCAAAACCTAATTGTAAGCCGAGGGCTAAAAAACCCGATACTGCCCCAACCACAAATAACAACAATAATAGTTGTACAGGTGGGGCAATGCTGACACGGTAATAGTAATAACCCAAAAATAGCAGTGGCGGTATGACTGCCCACAGCAGCAAAGTAAAATCAAACACTCACCTGTGCAATAACGGTGCGATGACGAGGACTATTACTGGTGATAGTTGGTCTTTGAAAACCAGCTTCTACTAATGCTTGCTCGATATCCAAACTAAAGTATTCATCCAAATAAGGTTCTGTACTTTTGAGCAACGTCAAAATGTAGGGCGGCATTTTTTTGTAGATTTCCGATCGCGGATTCATATCCATAATCCCAATATGACCACCCGGACGCAAGACACGCCTCGCCTCAGCAAAAATCTGACGGGTTGCTGACTGGGGTAATTCATGGCACATCAGAAAAATCGAGACGAAATCAAAGCTAGCATCTGGTAAGCCTGTCGATTCGGCTGCGGCATGAACCCAGTTGATATTAGCTTGACGCTGTTGGGCGCGATAGTTAGCAACCGCTAAGAAATAAGGAGACAAATCTAAGCCTGTGACTTGAGCCTGGGGATAAAGTGCTTGTAGAGAGAAAGTGCTTAAACCGACACTACATCCCAAGTCTAGGATAGTTTGTGGCGCATCAGGAATTTGCACTTTGACGATATCGTGGTAACTTTGGCGTAATTTGGCATCGCCTTCCGCCTCAGTTTCTGGCCAAATTTTAGCATGGACAGCACGAGCAGCCACCTCTAACTCAAAAGCTGCTAACCAACAAAGGTCTCCCTGCTCATAGCCATGAAAAGAAGTCACATAATAATCTGGGTAAGTGACTTGAGGATTTTGTACTTGAGCTAAATCTTGTGTCCAATCACGGGCTTGGAGAGTTTTAACCTCATTTGTCCAAGGTACACCAATTGTTTCAGCGCGTTTAATCATCATTTGCCGTGCTTGGTGTTTGGCGAGATTAGCTAAAGGCTTAATTGCCAGTATGCCATTCACTAAACGAGAAGCTAGACCAGGAGCAGTTTTTACAGCAGCAGTCATAAATTAATTTGCATTGAACAGCCTTTTTAACTTATGACATACTTGCAGGATACCAGTCTAGTAATCAAGAACAAAAATCAATATAATATTTGCTATCTCTTGGTCAATAGCGTATGAAAAAAATATTTTTACCACCATATTTATTATCAAGCTAACAGTCTACCCAACAGCTTATAGACTGATTGATACAAAGTTTTCTTCATCAAAAAAAGCACCGAAAGCTGATAAAATTTCCCTACTTGGCACAAATTATAACTATCATCAAAACACAAAATTTAATAAAGTTTAAAAAACTCAGATTTTGATGGGTGAAATTTTAAATATGTCTAGATTTAGAAGAAAAACCAGTGGTTTCCTCAAAGATTTTCAAGAGTTCGCGCTCAAAGGAAACGTATTTGAGTTGGCGATCGCTGTGATTATTGGTGGTGCATTTGGTAAGATTATTACCTCCTTTGTGGAAGATTTAGTGATGCCACTCATTAATCCTTTGATTGCTTTGAGTGGCAAAGATTGGAGAACTATCACCGTTGGCTCAGGAATTAACCCTGTTTTGTCACTTTCGCGGTAGTATAAGAACGTAAAAAACGTAGAACATAAGCACAGAGAATGGTAGAGCCTCGTTCACCCATGAAAACAATCAAATTCGTGGACGAATATTGCCAGTGGTATAAAAAGCTGTTTTCAGATGTTAGAAGTTTTGAAGCATTTAAATACCTGCATATAGGTTGCATTTCCGAACTAAA